>Ga0076036_112_pt1 | contig 6144 bp, 4 predicted proteins | sample RifGroB1_FD_68133 | JGI IMG/M metagenome (GOLD analysis project Ga0076036, IMG submission 68133) | Parcubacteria (Nomurabacteria) bacterium GW2011_GWB1_44_12 | reverse complement strand
CTGGTAAACGTGGTTGTCGCGTGGGAGGAAAGACAATCCTCCAACAATATCCCAATTTTTATAAACCCAGTTTGCAACTTCAATCCATTCTGACTCTCCAATGGAAACCGTTACGGATGGATTATGCTCTGTGTAATTTACTTTTACGATTTTCCAATGCTCCAGTTGGTCAATTGCCGAGATGTCATTTTTGTAAATGGAACCTTTTGGCGCTTTCACAGGAAATTCCAAAACATAAGTGGTTGCGCTTTCTGCGGACTGTCCAACTTCTGGAAGGTACGGCACGCCTTGGTCCTTGAGCATCTTGAAAAGGGCGTCTGTGGCCGAGATTCTAACTCTGCGAATGTAATACGGCGCGTGGCGTGGGTGCATACCTGATGAGCAGTCAACCGTTTGCGAAAGCGTGCCAGAAGGTTTTACGGCAGTGGTGCAGGTGGACGCGCTAATTCCGAATTTTTTTGCGTACACTTCGTTTACCTTGTTCACCTCGTTCTTTAGCTTTCGCAAGACCTCTGGGTCTCTAGCGAGTTTTGAATCCCACTGTCCAGTGATGGATACGCCGAGCAAGCGCTCCTTGTCGCAATTTTCCTTCCACCTTTTTGAAAGGTAAGGGAAATTGGTGAGGCTTGACTGATATGTGCCGAGAATTGTCGCCAAGCGAATTTTTTTCAAAAGCGACTCCTCTGTGTCCTCTGCTCGCGCAACAACTTCTGACAAATTACAAAATTGTTTTGATTGCAAAATGATTTCTCCACAAGGGTTTGTGCCAATCGGTCCAATAATAGTTTGACCAGTTGGATCAAAGTATCCTTCGTATTCTTCTTTGAGCATTTTTAGTCTTCGTTCAGGCAAGGTCTTTGAGAGAGAACCTCTGTTAAAGATGCCTCTTTCGCCACACCCAGACTTCATAAGCGCTGTCCATTCCTCAATAAACTCGGCATTGGACGGCTTTTGAATATAAACTGCGGAGTTGTTGGCAAGCATTCGCTGTGGCTCGTTCATATAGAAAGCGCCTTGTTTTGAATCGCGAATGTCGCTGTCGTCCAAGTCCGAGAGGGAAATCATAGCGCTCCTTCTCACTCCACCTGCCACGACGCAGTCGCCAATCATACAAATGATGTCGTGTACGTCTATATTGCGAAGTCTCCTGCCTTGGCGAGTAAGCATTTTTTCTCTTGCAAATGCGAGAAGTCTGCGAATAGGCTCAGGGCCGGATGATTTGCCACCCATTGTCTCAAGTCGCGCTCCAGCTGGGCGAAGAAGCGAGAAATCAAAATCAATATCACTTCCTTCCGCCCAAGCAGTCATTCCAACCACAAGAGAGTCCGCCCAACCCTCCTTGCTGTCAGGTATTTTGTGAGTCGGTAGTTTTTTGCCGGTTTGGAGGTTGATTTGGGGAAATTTTTGCACATTTTGGCTCTCAGCAGACCATCCGGCGCCTGTACCGCACATTGACACGTACATTATCTCCGCTAGGTCTTGGAAATTTTCAGGCGCGATGTAAGAGCAGTTATACGCGCAAACATTTGTTTTTCTCGCTGCCTTGCCTGCAAACTGCAAAAGTCTCATTGATGGCATAGCCTCTTGCTTCAAAATGCCTTCTCGGAGCTCCTGATACTCTGAATCCTTGAGCTTGTCGCCCATATTTTCCTTCATAAATGAAATATAACGGTCAACGGTCTCTATCCATGTCTCTCGGCGACCCTCTTCGGCAATCCAGCGGGAATATGTGCGGTAGTAAACGAATTCACCAAGCGGATTTCTGAAATATTGCTTGCTGTCGTCCACAAGTTTTTTTACTTTTGGAGGAACACGAAGCCCTTTTGCGCGCAGGTTCGCTCTTTTTTCTCGGTAAATGATGTATGTCTTGGCTGTCTTGACATATTCGGACAAGATTAGCTCCTTTTCAACAGTATCCTGGATTCCTTCAACATTTGGAGTGAAATTCTTGTATTTTTTGGTGATTCTGAGCGCGTCTGCGTACACTTTGTTGGCAACAACCTCTGCTTCTCTGGGGGAGCCCTCGCGCGAAGCAAGCATAGCCTTGTAAATTGCCTGAGTTATTTTAGCAACGTCAAAAGGAGCAATAGAACCGTCTCTTTTTTGAATATTTTGCACTGTTGTTTCAGTAGATACGGTCTTGTTTTTTGTTTGCATGAACTATGTTGTTAAATTGATAAATAGTGAACTCCTTGTTCCGATATTATATCAACCAGGTCTGCAAGATGAAAGTGGAAAAGTGGAGAATAAACAGTTTTGCATCAAGCGTGTCGCACTTGTCAATCTCGGTCGTATATTTGTGTTGATATGACATAGTTAAATAAAGTACGGGGCAATCATGGAATTAAATTTCCTGTTTAAGATGCGAAATTCGGAGTATAGTTATGGGGTGAAGAGCAAGTATTTCATTTTTATTTTTTCTGTTGTGGCGTACTTTTGCGCATCAACAGCGGTCTTCGCCCAAACGGCGTCCTTGGCGTTTTTCCCATCGCAAGTCATACAGGGTGACCCCATTATGATACAAGTAGAAGGCAAAACCGCGTCAGAGATTAAAAAAATCACCTTTGATGGAAAAAAACTCGGTGTTTTCACATATCAAGGCAAACCGACTGCTCTTTATGGGGTAGATTTAAATAAAAAAACGGGTGTGTATGAAGTGGTCGCAGAATTTTCTGATGGGAGTGCCACAAGTAGCGCAGTTACAGTGGGAGAGAGGAAGAAAATAGAAGCGCCACTCAGTATCCCAGCAAAACTTGGCGGGGATACGCCGGCGAGCCAGACCAAATTGGTGAGCACACTAGCAGATGAGAATAAAAATTTGGCTTCGGCTCACACAGGCACAAAAGCATTTTGGAAAACGGTGTTTTCGCCACCCCTCAAAGAGCTTTTTGTCACAGACGAATACGGTTATTCTCGAAAAACTGGCGTTTACACAATAGCTCACAAAGGCGCGGACTACAGAGCGGAGGAAGGCACGCCTGTTACCGCGATGAATCGCGGAGTAGTACGTATTGCGAAAACATATCGCAACTATGGTAAGACAGTTGTGGTGGATCACGGGCTCGGCCTAATGACTTTTTATATGCACCTGTCAAAAATACATGTGAACGTGGGCGAGCTTGTTCTGCCGGGGCAGATTATTGGGAAAAGCGGTCAGACTGGGTACGCAGAAATGCCACATCTGCATCTCACTGTTCGCATCGGCGGTGTTTCAATTGATCCAGTGAAGTTTATGGAGCTGTTTCGGTAAGGATTAAGAATGAGATGATAAATCCATTAGATGATATACTTTTTGAATGAAGAGGATATTTATTTTTTTGTGTGTCGTAGTGTTACTCGTTCTGTCCGGAGGTGGTTATTGGATTTATCAACAAAAAATAGACCCGCACATCTCCAAGATTAAGAATATTGCTAGTATTCTTAATACACCTATCGATGCGCAAAATATCGCCTTTTCAGAGTTACATCCTGGGAAAAATGATTTTAATGGAACAGTTCTTGAGCTTTTCGACATTGGTTTAATGAAAAAAGAGAAACATGAGACATTCTATGTAGAAGATCTTGAAGATTGTAGTAGTGGTTGCAGTACTGTCACTGACTATTATTTTTCGTATGCAGGCAAGGATATTAAACTTAGCGAAGAAGATTGGGTCTCTGGTGGGACAGCAGGAAGGGATATTACGTATGATGTGTCTATACTAAACAAAGAAACAGAAAAATGGGACACTATTGGGGGGCTAGGTTCTGAGGAGGGGCTTCGGGTAGTGGGGTATAAGGACTACCTCATTATTTCAGGGTCATACTATCGTTATCATTGGGCGCGTGGTGAGGCTGTCCTCCCTTATAATTTAAAAGAAATGAAGGTTGTCCCTGCAAAGTATTTTATGTCAAGGGTAGCTGGTAATTTTTGGGCAGGGGATCTTTTTGGCGAGAGGATAAATACTTTTTACATAAAAAACGGGAAGCTCTATTTACGCGCTCCAAGAGATCAGTGTTATTTTTTGTCAGATAAGCCTACATATGTTTGCAGTGATAATTGTGACCTTGAAGAAACTTTTCAATGGAATCAAATGCCACAATATATGTATGCAGGATGTGTTGCTAGATATTACCCAATAGAAGCGACTACTACACCGCAAACGCAAAGCGAGATTTTTAAGGATGAATATGCAAGGGAGGCTGCAAAGTACGACCTGATATTAAGGACGACAAACTGGGCGAATTTGGACGCCGGTGTAAAGCCATCAGAAGACATTTTTTTGAATAAAGAGATAAAGGCGCTGTATCAAGGAAATATACTTTCAAATTTTCAATACACTGCAAGCTCCAGTCTTGGGTATAACAACGAGGGTTTGTACAAGCACCCCGCTGAATGGTTGTCCCCACTCCTTGGGAGAACGCTTAACCTAGTCCTTGCTGAAGACATGGAGGGCGCATGGGAAATGTTTAGGGAAGACTTTGAAATATTTTCAAAAAAATATCCTTTAATAAATCCTGTTGACTTTGTGAGAGTGGAACGTGATTTACGTGAAATGTTTTAAAACTTTCGGTAGAGAGTTTGTTATACTTAGAGAATCATGACCAGATATCGTCCACCGAGAAATGTTTTTCTAATCGGCCTCACGAGTTTTTTCAATGATATGTCCAGCGAAATGGTGCTGTCCATTTTCCCTGCGTTTTTTACATCAGTGTTGAAAGCAGGCGCGGGGTCGCTTGGGCTAGTGATTATAAAAATTTACGCTGGCAAGTACTCCGACAAAATAAAAAAAAGAAAACCGTTTATGATTTTTGGATACGGGCTTTCGGTGGCGACACGTCCTATGTATCTCCTCGTATCGTCGGTTGGCGGAGTTATTGGTATTCGCGTAACTGACCGCATTGGAAAAGGTCTCCGCGAGGCTCCGCGCGACGCAATCATTTCGCTCTCAACACCAAAAGAGGAGATGGGGCGAGCTTTTGGTTTTCACAGAATGATGGACACGCTAGGCGCGATACTAGGACCGCTCATTGCGTATTTAATTCTCCGCGCGTATCCAGAGGGTTTCAATATTGTGTTCGTCGTTGCGTTCATTGTTGGAATACTTGCTGTTGCGTCAATTCTTTTTGTGAAGGACATCGCCGGGGAGGCTCGCAAGGGGAATTTGTCTCTTGATTCTATTTCAGTTTTTCCGTCAGACTTCAAGCGGTACCTTGTGGCGCTGTTCCTTTTGTCGGCGGGGAGTATTCCGGTAGCCGTGCTTTTGCTAAAAACTCAACATCTAGGTTTCTCTCTCGCGTCCATTCCGCTTTTTTATATGCTCTATAGTTTGTCGTACGCGGGTTTTTCGGTGAGTGCTGGGGGAATGAGCGACCGCATAGGAGCGCGCACAGTGATGCGTATTGGGTACGTCGTACTTTTAGCGATAACGCTCGCTTTGGGATTTTTGTTGCTCGGTCTTTTCCCGGCTCTTACTGACGGCGTGGCTCGCGCTCTTGCGGCAGAGCTTTCTCCAGAGGATCATCGCGCTGGCGCGTATGGCCTTGTGAACGCGACTGCTGGATTTGGCTTAATGTTTGCTGGAATCGCAGGTGGGTATATTTGGGAGCACTTTGGGGCTAACTACGCGCTTTTTGCCGGGGGAGTGGTCGTCGTACTTGGAATAGCCGTGCTTTCAACCATCATTGCGAACGGAAAGGAGAACTTGGGAGAGTAAAAAGAAAAACCCCTTCACGAAAGTGAAGGGGTTTCAGTGCATTATTATTGTCTGGAAGTCACGTTCATTTTGTCGTAGTGCCTTGAGAGTATGTCGTTCTCAGCTTCCTTGAGTCTTGTTGCCTCGCTCATCTTGTCTTTCAAGGTAGCTTTTGGACTGAGCCTCGTGGCATCCAAAAACGCCTTGAATATTTTGATACGGTTCTTGATTTTCTTTGAGAGCGACCGGTAGTCACAATCACGAGGTAGCGTTTCAGAACATATCCACAGATATGCGCTGTACGTCCTTTGCGCAATGAGCAAGCAAATCAGATTGAAAAGGTATTTCATTTTCTCCTCCGTTTGTTATTGACAGGAACTTATACCATCCCCAATTAACCTCTTCGCATGTTGCTAAAAATATCGGCTACAACTTTAAGAAAAATCCTCAATGAATCCCGATTCACCTCAGA
>Ga0076036_110_pt1 | contig 6832 bp, 10 predicted proteins | sample RifGroB1_FD_68133 | JGI IMG/M metagenome (GOLD analysis project Ga0076036, IMG submission 68133) | Parcubacteria (Nomurabacteria) bacterium GW2011_GWB1_44_12 | reverse complement strand
ACTATTCCTCTTTAGAACCAGTTTGTGGTACAATAAATATCACATATGACAAAAAAAATACTGATTATTGATGACGACAAAATCTTTTCAAAGATTCTTCGTGATGGTTTGGTTGCCGGCGGGAACGGAAAGTACGAAGTCGTGACGGCTTTTGATGGAGAGGAAGGCTTTGAGGTTGCGATGCGCGAGAAACCAGACCTAATAATGCTGGATATGATGATGCCAAAAGTTACGGGTATAGAATTTTTGCGAAAATACCGCAAAGAGGAGTCTGGAAAGAACACGCCGGTTATCGTAGAGACACAGCTCTCTGATTTGGAAAAAATGAGCGAGGGCGTGGAGCTAGGAGTCCGTGGGTACATTATCAAGTCGGATTATTCTCTGGACACGATTTTGCGACAGGTGGAGGATATCCTTAAATAGTTTTTAGTTGATAGGTGTTAGTTTGTAGATGGTTGCACATCTCTTTTCCCTAACAACTACAACCTAAAACTTAAAACCTAATCAAAATGGAAGATTCAAAAACAAAACTATTTAAGGCATTAACAGTATTTACTATGCTTGGCGCAGTGCTTGTTGGAGCGATGGTTATTTCTGAGGTCAAAGGATACCGTTTCATTGGCGGAGGTGTTTCCGCGACAAACACAATTTCCAACATTTCATTTACAGTTCGCGAGGAAGCAAAAAAAGTTTCTGACGCGCAGGATAAGGTGACCGCAAAAGTAAAAACAGCTCTTGCTGGTGTCAGGAAACAAGGTGTTGCTGATAAAGATATAAAAACTCAAAATTACAGCTCGTATCCAAAGTACGAATGGCAAGAAGGAACAGTTTCCTGTTTGGGGTTGAATTGTCCTCCTTATCGCCCAGGCAAGCAGGTGATTGTTGGATACGAGGTTTCGCAAACAGTAACTATCAAGGTTCGTGATTTGGAGAAAGCGAACGCTATTGTGGACGGACTCGCGACTGCCGGTGTGACGGAAATGCAAGGACCAAACTTTGCTATTGATGACGAGGACGGTTTGAAAGCCGAGGCTAGGAAGATTGCTATAGAAAAAGCGCGCGCAAAGGCAGAGGTGCTCGCTCGCGACCTTGGTGTTACGCTTGTTCGCGTGGTGTCGTTCTCAGAGGGTGGGTACTATCCAATGTATGCTCGCGCGACTTCTGTAAGTATGGAGAAGGGGATGGGAGGTGATTCTTCAATGCCAGAGATTCCACAGGGTGAGGAAAAAATCACATCAAATGTGACAGTGACGTACGAGATTAGGTAGGGGGACATGTGACATTTGACCATTGACGTTTAACAAAAATGGACACACAAGGGGGCGTTGCCTACGGCAACGCCCCCTTGTTGACTTTTTCTGTCCCAAAGAGTATAGTAAATGAAAGCCCTGCGGGGCTGTTTTTTAAACAAGAACTAACAACATCATGCAATTTATTGAATACATCAAGGAGTCTAAAGGAGAGCTAGCGCACGTTACCTGGCCAACGCGCAAACAAGCGATTGCTTTTACCGTGCTTGTTATAGTTCTTTCGGTTTTGACATCTCTTTATCTTGGAGCATTTGACACATTGTTCACAACCATTATTAAAAAGTTTTTCGTTCGCTAATTTTTTAATTTTAAATCTATGGCAAAACAAGAAACAACAGGTGAGCGAAATTGGTACGCAATCCACACCTATGTGGGTTACGAAAATGCTGTGCTCCGCAATTTGAAACAACGCATTGAATCCCTCGGCATGGAGGACAAGATTTTTAACGTGCTTGTTCCAATGGAAAAGAAAATCAAAGTAAAGGGAGCAAAGCGTGTGGAGGTGGAGGAAAAGATTTACCCAGGGTACATTCTTGTGGATATGATTGTTACCGACGATTCATGGTATGTGGTGCGAAATACTCCTCGCGTGACTGGGTTCGTTGGCGCTGGGGTAACACCAGTTCCTCTAGCAAAGCACGAAGCAGACGCGCTCTTTGCTCGTATGGCAGAGTCCACACCAAAGCACAATGTTGACCTAGTAGTTGGAGATCAAGTTACTATTGTAGACGGTCCGTTCAAGGATCTTGAAGGCAAGGTTGCCGAGGTTGACAGTGAGCGTGGACGCGCAAAAGTTCTCGTTTCAATGTTTGGTCGCGAAACGCCTGTGGAGCTAGATTTCCTTCAGATTCATAAAATCTAGGGCGGGGTTGAAAAAGAAAGCAAACTAAGGTAGACTCAGCAAATTCTACAATTTAACTAAAATAGCAATTTAAACAGATGGCAAAGAAAATAACAAAAAAAGTAAAAGTAGTCATCCCCGCAGGCAAGGCAACCCCTGCGCCTCCTTTGGGGCCCGCGCTCGGTCAGGCAGGTGTGAACATCGGTGAATTCGTCACAAAATTCAACGATGCAACAAAGGACAAGATGGGGGATATGGTTCCTGTAGTCATTTCTGTATACGAGGACCGTACTTTCTCATTTGTAATGAAGACCCCTCCAGCATCTGGACTCGTTATCAAAGCGTCTGGTGTGGCCGGTGGCTCAAAGAAGCCAGGCACGAGCAAAGTTGGCTCAATCACCAAAGCACAGCTCCGTGAAATCGCAGAAAAGAAAATGCCTGACCTTTCCGCAAACGACGTGGAAGCAGCAATGAAAATCATTGCCGGAACAGCGCGAAGCGCAGGGATTGAAGTGAAGTAATGTCTTAAAATTTTAAAGTAAAGCCCGCACAAACTGAAAGTTTGTGCGGGCTTTACTTTTTGGAAAGTTTAGGGCAGTATTTGGAGCAGGAAGTTATCTGTTATTTTAAATCAACAAAAGGAGTTCTGTCATGAAAAATCCCCGCAAAGGTATTTTTTCGCTTGATTGCTGTACTCAGGATCGCTTGATTCCCGACTATGCGCAACTGGGAATACTAGTGAAATCGCTACGTGAAAATTTCGGTTACACAATCTCTCTTGTTTCGGGTTCGTACGACATGCTCCACATCGGGCATTGCCGGTACCTTCGCGAGACCAAGCTCCGGGCTGACATTTGTATCGTTGGGTTGGACAGTGATGCGAAGATTCAGAAAAGAAAGGGGCCTAATCGTCCTATTGTACCGCAGGATGAACGAATCGAAATGCTCACACACACCAGGTATGTAGACATTGTCACTCTGAAAGAGGCATCCGACGAAAAATGGAAACTCATTAAGGTCGTGCGTCCAGATGTTTTGGTTATTTCCGAACGTATGGACTATGACGATGGAGAAAGGGAGGCGCTTAAAGCCTTGTGTGGCGAAGTTGTCTTGCTTGAATCTCAAGCGACAACCTCTTCGAGTGCAAAGATTCGGAAACTGCAGATTGAAGTCCTGCTTCCAGCTCTTGCTGAAATGCAAACTGCAATCACAAAAATAAGGGAGTCAACAAAATGACAAAACGTACCGTAATAGTTGCGTATATCCCTGTGCTCCATCGCGGGTATTTTGATTTTTTGAATACCTGCACTGAAGCATTGGAGCTGTTTGTTATTGGCCCCGAATTTGCCGCTGGGTTTGCAGACATGGATTACATAGTGCGAAAGGATGCCATTCGTGCATTAACTGCAGATGTAGTTGCGGACGCAATCAGTATCTCGCAATCGTTGCTCCTATCTTGCAGAGTTCTCGACCACAGACTCGCGACTGTTCTCCAGGAAGAAGGTGCCCGTATTATTCTTTTGGACGAGGACATTACTCGTGCTGTTGCGCAAAAGTATTTTTTGAACAACGAGGTGGAGTTCAGAACAGCATTTGTGCGGTGGCATCGCGATAATGTCGAGGAGAAAAAATCGGTCGCAGTTCATCGTTCGGTTCCTGTCTCAGAATTTGATCGGGAAATGACGAAGCGTGCGTACGAAGAGGCGAGCAAAAGTGCTGATTGGTGGCGACAGGTTGGTGGTGTCCTTGTGCAAGATGGCGCCCCAATTATCATTACCCACAATCAGCACGTTCCCGACGAGCAAATGCCGTACGTTTTTGGAGACCCGAGGAGCATCTTTAAGCGCGGGGTGCATCTGGAGCTTTCAACCGCCGAGCACGCGGAGAGCGTGCTTATCGGCGAAGCTGCGGCATTGGGTATTTCAACTCGCGACGCGTGGCTCTATGTGACCACGTTTCCGTGTCCTCCGTGCGCGAAACTTATTGCGCGGGCGGGTATCTCTCGTTGCTATTTTAGCGAGGGGTATTCGGTTCTCGACGGCGAGCAGGTTATGAAGTCGAAGAAGATGGAACTGATCTTTGTTGAAAGGTAAAAAAAGTTCAGAAGTAGAAAAAAGCCCCCGCCGATATTTGGCAGGGGCTTTGTTTTTTACAGCAGTTACATTATCCAACCTTTACCCGCACCCCTTTGTGGTCTGGCTTGTCAGCGTCTCCGACAACGAGGTGCGCATGGAGGTGGTCCACGCTTGCTCCGTTGTATCTGGTTTCACCAAACCGCAAAAGAAGCGTCCCACCGCGTATCCCGTACTCTTTTCTTGCCCAAGTAATCAACTCGAAAAGTTCCGAGAGATGGTCGCTTTCGGCAGGAGGAAGAACGATGTGTTGAAGGTAAACAAAGAGCAAGTGTACGCGAGCCCCATTGTAAGGGAAGGCGTTCTCTGTTACCAGCCAGTGCGCGCCTTTTTTCAAGATGGGTTTTGGGTGGTATTTCAAGAAATGCTCCTGACAAAATGGGCAGACACCATCGTGAACAATTTGCTCCATCACAGCCATTTGCTCTTCCGTGCGCGCATGAGCAAGATTCACGTGCATGGGTTTTTCTTTTTGCATATAGCCCTCCTTATATTGCGACAGGAATTTCTTTGATTGCCGGGTGGGGATGATAATCGTCCCCGAGAACAAAGTGTTCCTTCCGGAAATCAAAGAGGTTCGTGACACTGGTGTCCATGGTAACGGTAGGAAACCTTCTTGGTTCACGGGAAAGCATTTTCTTTACTGCATCAACTTGGTTGACATAAATATGCGCGTCCGAGAACGAAACAACAAGTTGATGTGCTTTGAGACCGAGGACATGCGCAAGAGCCATCAAAAGAGCGGCGTATTGTGCAATGTTCGCGGGGTCGCCAACGGTAACATCTGCCGACCTTTGAAACATGTGAAGAATTAACTTACCGTTTATAACACGAACATGAACCCATCCATGACACGGAGCCACGACGACTTTCTGAGCTTTGCCTTTACCGCGCCCGACGTATTGGGGAATCCACGGTGAAACAAAGTGGGTACGCAAGTGCGGGTACTCGGTGATTTGCTCAACAATGTGTTGCCACTGGTTGAACGTTCCGCCGTCTACCATTGGGAAGTCATGGAACGCAGGACCATACGATCCAGGCCCAAGGTCTCCCGTCATGAGTCCGCGCTTTGAGCACTTTGCTTCTGTTGCCCACGGGCTCCACCATTTGCACCCAAATTTCTCGAGAGTGGAGAGTGTCCGCCCTCCGTTAACGAAGCAAAAAATTTCGCCAATGGCCTGTTTCCAGAAAGAGCTTATATCCCGCTCGGTAATGAGAGGGAAGCCGTTATTGAGATTGAAGTGCAGTGACGGTGGGGCGATAAAAGTAATCGCATCCGTTTCCTGCTGGGTTTCAGTGACTTCCCCGTGATCAAGGATAAACTGTAGCAGGTCCCGATATTGTGTATCGGGCTTGCGGTCTGCATAAGGAATCATGTTCATTGTTGCCTCCGTTTTGTTGGTTTATGTAATTGAAAGGGACTTTGTTGCCTGATTGATTTATATCAGAAAAATCGTATTTGTCAACATTTGGTTTATGCTACACTTTAGCTCAATGGAGCTCAGGATAAAAAAACTTCACCCCGATGCAAAAATTCCCACCTACGCGCACGCAGGCGATGCTGGTTTTGATTTGTATGCGATAGAAACTGTAACAATTCCTGCTGGTAATCGCGCGCTTGTTGGCACTGGCATCGCGATGGAAATTCCCGATGGATACGCGGGGCTTGCTTGGGACAAGAGCGGACTTTCAAATAATCATGGCTTGAAAACTTTGGGTGGAGTTATGGATGCGGGATACCGCGGAGAAATAAAAGTTGGCGTGGTAAATTTAGGAGAGAGGGATTACACGATTGAGGCCGGACACAAAATCGCTCAGGTGGTTATTCAAAAAGTTGAACGCGCTGAAATAAAGGAAGTCGCGGAGCTCTCGGACACTCCGCGCGGGCATGGCGGATTCGGAAGTACTGGGAAGTAGTTCGTTCGCGTGTCTCGTGTTATCATTGTTTTAACTATGACTACGAAAAAAGCGCCACTTATTATTATTGATGGAATAGACGGGTCTGGAAAGTCCACACAAACAGAGCTTCTCAAGGAGCGATTTTCTGACGGGCAGATTATTTTTTCACGCCAGCCGGGCGGGACACCTCTTTCTGAAATGATTCGCGATGTTTTTTCTTCCGTGGAAGCCGTGGAGGCAAGCGCAAGCACGCAGTTCTTTCTAATGTGGGCATCGCGAACCAATTGGTTGGAAAAAGTGGTGATTCCAAATACAGAAAAAGGAACTCCTGTTATTTCAAATCGCGGAGACTCTGCCACGTACGCGTACCAAGTTTACGCTCGCGAAGCGCCAGAGCTTGAAGAAACATTTTGGAGAATAAGAGATTTTGTTATGGATAAACACAAGGCAAAGGTGCATATCATTATTGATATTCCAGCGAAGGAAGCTCGTCGAAGAATGAATTTGGACAAAAATCGCGTAAAGTCGCTTTTTGATTTGAAACCGCTTGATTATCACGAGCGCGCGCGAGCAGGCTTCCGCGCATTTTCAGAGAAACTCCCAGGACAGGTGATTATTGTAGATGGCGACCGCGATCGCGAAACAATCCA
>Ga0076036_104_pt1 | contig 279073 bp, 300 predicted proteins | sample RifGroB1_FD_68133 | JGI IMG/M metagenome (GOLD analysis project Ga0076036, IMG submission 68133) | Parcubacteria (Nomurabacteria) bacterium GW2011_GWB1_44_12 | reverse complement strand
AACCATCGCGCGTACCGCTGGCGCGCGAAACTGTGGTTCATAAATATACCCGTACTCAACGAGCATGCTTGCTCCATCCACGGTGTTGCTACTCCCTATTGCTATGAGCTCCTGCTCTTCCACTATTCCCTGGTCTTCACCAGGTAGATTGCTCACAGGAAACATTTTAGAAAGTCTTTTAAATACGTGATTCGCAATATCAAGTGACGCTTGAGAATTTGAATACTGTCGCTCTGGCGTGTAAATAGTGAATCCATTGTACTCGCCTGGGGCCCAGAAACTCCTCGGCGCGCTGTCGTTGAAATGCACGTGAATAATGATGTCAACCTTGTGTTCATTCGCCCACTTGTTAATGCCGAACAAGCGAAGCGCGACATCGGAAGGCGCGGTGTTGTGTGGGACAGGATCACCCATTTTTGTTATTCTACCATCACCAATCAACCGTATCATTTCCATTTTTTGCGCGCGCACAAAAGTTTTTATCTCCTCGTCATTAGTTGTGAAATAGTTTTCTAAGTGCGGGTTCCAACCGTCACGCCCTCTGGTCATCACCACCTCATAGTGACCATCCTCCACCAGATATTGCGCCAGATACAGAGAAAGGTCGGCATTTAGGTCACGCTCAAGCACATCGCGAAATTCTGTTCCTCCAAAGTTTGGTTCATGCCCAGGCACAATTAAAACATTCAATTTCTTTTTCGTGCTTGAGGCATTGTCAAAGGCGGTGCGAAGCTGGGCCGATGTGGTGCTTTGCGTAAAAAAGACAGCAGCCGACATTGGGTCTCCTCCCCCCACTATAGTCATCATTTTTTTATCAAAAATTCCAACTAAAAAAACCGAGCCAAAAAAAGAAACGGCTATTAGCATCTTGCTGAAAGCTTTCATTACTATATGATGCCATTAAAACGGGAAACTCCAAAGCACTTCGCGACAAATTGAAAGATTTTGTGTGAAGGCTAGCGCCCCAAACCACACGAGGACACCGCCAAAAAGAATATTCACATATTGCATCCACGCAAAACTTCGTGAAAGATATTTTTCAATCTCTCCCGCAAACGCTCCAATAATTAAAAACGGCGCACCGAGTCCTAGCGCGTACGCGACAAGGAGGAAAAATGTTTTCGCGGGCGCAAGCACAGCAAGACCGAGTATTGCACCTAGAGCTGCGCCAACACATGGTGTCCACCCCATAGCAAACGCCGAGCCAAACACAAATGAAGTAAGCGCGCGCGAAGAAAACTTTTTGTGAACCTTAAAAATATGAGGTCGCTCTAAAAACGAAAGCTTCACGAGTCCCATCAGGTAGAGCCCAAAGAAAATAACAATAGCGCCTCCAGCACGCGCTAAAATTGTTTGAAGCTCGGGTCCCGCTTGCACAAGCGCACTGTGAAGAACAAGTCCGAGCACAGCAAACACAGTTGTGAAGCCGAGCACAAAAAACAAACTTGCATGAAACATTGCGAACCTAGAAACAAGCGCGTCTGGTGTTTTCTTTTCTAGCGCAATACCGCCTAGGTATGCGATAAACCCCGGCACAAGGGGAAGCACACATGGCGCAAAAAAAGAAACGACTCCGGCGCCGAATGCGACAATGATTGTAACGTCAGTCATTAAATAGCATTGTACCGCACGGAGCTCGTGTGACGCAACGCAAAGCGTTGCGTCACACGAGCTCCGCTGTTACACTGTATATATGGAAGAATACGATTACCAAATTACGTGGTCAGCGCCAGAGCACGAGCACCGCGAACATAGCGCCGACTGGTACTGGGCTGTTGGCATTATTTCTGTATCGCTCGCGGTTGCATTCATTATAGTAAACAATATGTTGCTCTCCGTAATCATCCTCCTCGGCATGGGGACTCTTCTTTTCCACGCAAAACATCCGCCAAAAATTCTTGATTACAAACTTTCTAAAAAAGGCGTGAGCGCCGGCGACAGACTTTATCCATGGGAAACATTGGAATCATTTTGGGTACTTGAAGGAAAAGATGATTTAAGGTTTCATCGCGACCCAAAAATTCTCCTCACTTCTAAAAAAACATTCATGCCTCATATTGTCATCCCGCTTACAAATTTTGTTATTGATGAAGTTCATCAATCTTTGTCGCATATGCTACACGAGGAGCCACAAGCAGAGCCACTCCCCGAGCGCCTCATGCGAAAGATTGGGTTCTAGGTGTATAAGTAAAACACCCGGTCACTCTAGAGTGGCTGGGTGTTTTACTTTGGTTGTGCCCTCGGCAGGAATCGAACCTACATCGTGGGTACCGCAAACCCATATCCTATCCATTGAACGACGAGGGCAAATTCGTCTTTTTGTGTTAATCCGCACAGTAATGCCCGCGCTGTTACCTTATTTGACTAAGCATAACAACGACGAGGGCGTCATAGAACTTCACCACTTTACCACAAAATACACAGAAATCAAATCTACTGCTACTCTACCACACAAGTACTTCCAACTTTGCGCCTGCGCTTATTACTGATTCATCTTGCCCACCTTGATATTTGTTTGTAGTTTTTGCTCCAAAAAAAGAAATCTTCATTTTTGGCCCTGCTTTGTAACTAACATTCATCTCATTTTTTTCAGACGATGGGACAAGCATCCCATAGTCTGACTTTTCTTTCCTGTGTTCAGCGCTTACATTAAAATTTTCTCCCTCAAATCCAACCTTAAGACTGGAGCTTTTACCCCAATCAAAATTACTTTTTCCTAATTCCATATTTATGACTTTCCCCTCAAAAACTTTTACCTTCGCGCCAACGACAAAATTTTCTGCTGTCTTCTTGAAGACCAAGTCCTGTTCCTCGAAATTATTAGTTTGAGCGCGAGCGCCAGCAGTTGCGCTTATAAAAATCTCATTAGTTTTATCAGGATTTACAAAACTTAATGTGCCACCTGTAGATCCTTCTCCCATTCCTTCCGTGTAGCTAGCTTTAGGTCCTTCTGTGCTTCCAATTTGCTGACTTACTGCCGCAATAATATTTGCGCCAACTCTTCCAGTAAGCTCACCGTACTCTCCTTTTATTATATTTTGTTCATCCACATAGTTGGCCTCTAGCATCCCAACAATTGTATTCATTACTACCGACTCACCAGAAAGCGCGTTTATATCAGTATTTAAAATAGTAGCTCCGACCTTGGCTCCAAATTTTTCATTGCCAAAACTAATGTTGCCACCAACAGCGGTCATCTCGTTTAATGACTGGTATGGATCATTGTAGATATTTTTGTAGTTAGTGACACTCAATCCAATTGTGCCTGTATTTATTTCAAGTTCCTTGGTTTCTGGGCTAATACTTACATCTATCCCCCTCTCTACCCTCATAATTTTTCCTTCCTCGAGATTATGCTTGAGTATATCTGTTGATTCCTCTATGCCGGCGGCGCTTTTCATAACTTTCTGCGCGCTACTTTCTACAGGTTGTAGCATCCAGTCTCCATTGCTAGCATAATTGTTAAATATTGATACCGATTCGTTGTATCTTTCCATAACACCCATTGCTTCTGCATAGTTATCTGTATCTGTTAATATCAATTCGCCGTAGTTATAAAAAGCTATTTTTCTTTCTGCGCCATCACCTAAAATCATTTCGGTCCATATGTGCTGGCCTCCCCATCTTGTGGAACCACTTTGAAGCCACGTATGCTCAATACCCAAACTCTTTGCTATTTCCATTTGGGCGTTGTGAATGTTCCCGCATATTCCAGATTCAGCAGTACCGCCGGCATTTCTAGTCTTTAGCGCCTGAAGCATCGCGTCTTCAGAAATTTTTACATGGTCACCAGACGCCAGCATGTCGTAATTGTATGTCTCACCAAAAAGTTGCCCTACTTGTTGCAGCATTATTGCTTTTTGCTTTTCACTAAAACTACCTTGTGAAGTAGCGAGCTTGTTTATAAATTGACTATAATTTTGAGCGCTAGAAATCGTTGAACCAATAAACGAAAGCGCATTATTCACTTCCTGAGATGTTGTTCCTTTATAAAATTCTGAGTTCCTGTAACCGCCATTTTCAATATTCTCTGCCGTAGATCCTTTAATTTCCCTATTTTCTCCGCTAATTTTTACTGAGATTTTCCCCCAATCAAATCCTGCTATTTTATTTTTTTCTGCAACTTGAAAGGCCTGCTCCTCTCCCATTGAAGGCAAATTTTCCTTACCAATATTTTGTTCTCCAGCGAACGCGGTTGACGCCCCAGCAAACAAGGAGAACGCGAGTAGTAAATTAGCTACCTTGTTCTTGAATTTCTCTGGCTCTAGATTTTCCAGAAAATCAGTTCCTTTTTTTATTATCTCGTTTTCTTTATTCTCAAAACTGGCACGGATTGCTTCTTGTGTAGGTTTTGCTTTTTCTGTTGTTGGGAAATTTTCAAACATATTATTTAAGCTCACTCATTAGGTTTCTAATCTCCCTCTCCTCAATTTCTAGAATCTCCGCAGAAAGCGCCTCTGTGGGGTTTTTCTCAAATTCAATTTTCTTTTTCAGTAGACCAACAAAAAGACCCGCCTTCTCTGGGAACCCCAAAAGAATCCCCATCAATTGCTGACGCTTTGTAAAAGAAAATGACGCAAAAAAATTTTTAATAATTTCTTGGTCACTATGTGGAATATTTTGCTTATTCAAAACTTCTTCTATTTGGCTGTAATCTTTCATTTTGTTTAGTAACCCTCTACTGGGAACCCTGCCTTCTTCCATGCGATAAACCCACCTTCCAAATTCATAGCTCCCACGAGTCCAAGCTCCTGCATCTTTGCGCAGGCTTTTGCAGAGCGACCGCCACTTTGGCAATTCACCACATATATAGTGTCTGATTTAAGCCCGCGTATTGTTTCTTCAAACGTACTATCATAAATATCAAAATTTTTAGCTCCTGGGATATGGCCATCTGCAAACTCTGACGGTGTCCGCACGTCAATAACCACCGCTTTCCCGTTCTGAATAATCTTATGTGCTTCCTCAGGAAGTATGTTGTTCATACCGCTATATGGTAACAAAAAATCCCCTAGGATTCTAGAGGATTTTTGAAGTTACGCGATTTTCTTGATTGCCTTAGCCAAGCGAGACTTTTTGCGGTCAGCTGCATTTTTCTTAATGGTGTTACCCTTTGCCGCTTTGTCTATTGCCTTGTAGGCCTTTGAAAGGAGCGCCTCTGCGGACTTTTTGTCCTTTGAGGATACGAGCTCACGTACCTCTTTTACAACTTCCTTCATCGCTTTGCTACGGCGGGCATTGTAAACAGCCTTGCGCGCAGAACCGCGAATATTGCGTTTTGCTGATTTGATAATTGGCATATGTGGACACACTATATATGATTTCCCAGATTTTGCAAGAGCTAGCAAACCGTGTACTATAAACCTATGATTGCTCATCTTTCTGGCACTATTCTCTTTGCGGGCGACCGATATGTGGTCTTGGAAACTGCTGGGGTGGGTTACAAAGTCCGTGTTGCCATTGATACATTGCAAGCACTCAAAAAAAACGCTGACAAAAAAGCGTCTCTTTGGATATACACAGTAGTCCGTGAGGATGCTCTGGACTTGTATGGTTTCCAAAACCAGACCGAGTTGGAATTTTTTGAAATGCTTATCAGTGTGTCCGGTATCGGCCCAAAGGGCGCGCTCGGCATTTTGAATGTCGCGCCCGTGGAACACCTAAAAGAAGCCATTGCTATGGGTGACACTGGGGCACTCACCAAAGTTTCTGGCATCGGCTCAAAGAGCGCGCAAAAAATAATCCTTGAACTTCGCGACAAGCTCGGCGGACACGAGAGCATCACAGGCGACACAATGCTTGGCGATGAACGCGACGCGATAGAGGGGCTTGTTGCGCTCGGCTACGCCGAGCGCAACGCTCGCGAGGCGCTCAAAAAAGTGTCTCCTGAAATTAAGGGTACTGGCGCGCGAATAAAAGACGCGCTAAAGCAACTCGGTAAAAAATAAAAATGGATACTCTTCTGCGCATTATAAAAAAAATCATCCCTCGTAATATTTTTAGTTTTTTTCAGCCTGCCTACCACTACCTCTTCGCGCTTCTAGCTGTGCTTGTGTACCGCTTCCCCTCGCGCAAAATAAAAATAGTCGCCATTACAGGCACAAAAGGAAAAACTTCAACTGCGGAAATAGTGAATGCGATTTTGGAAGAAGCTGGCTACAAAACCGCGCTTGCAGGCACGCTTCGTTTCAAAGTTGGCGACGAGGAAGAACGCAACCTCTACAAGATGACCATTCCGGGACGATTTTTTGTGCAAAGATTTTTGCGCCGCGCAGTGAACGCAAAATGTGATTGGGTGATTATTGAAATGACATCAGAAGGCGCGCGACAGTTCCGTCACAAGTTCATAGACTTTGACGCGCTTATTTTTACAAACCTATCCCCCGAGCATATAGAGTCGCACGGCTCTTTTGAAAAATACAAAGACGCAAAGCTCTCCATTGCGCGCGCTCTCGCAAACTCTCCAAAGCGTCCGCGCATTATTATTGCAAACGCGGACAATGAATATGCTGGCGAGTTCCTATCCGTGGACGCCGATACAAAAACAACTTACTCGCTCAAAGATGCGGAGCCGTACACTCTTGAAAAAAATAAAACTACTTTCAATTTTATGGGCTCGCCGGTTCACGCGCATCTCTCGGGTGCATTTAATCTTTCTAACATGCTCGCAGGAATTTCTTTTGCGCGCGCGATAAATATTTCACCAGAGGTAATCCGGCGCGCGATTGGAAAATTCCACGGCATTCGCGGGCGTGTGGAGCGCGTGAACGCAGGGCAAGATTTTGATGTCATTGTAGACTACGCGCACACCACCGACTCACTTGAAAAAGTGTACGAGGTCTTTCAGGACTCGCGAAAGATTTGCGTGCTCGGTGGCACTGGCGGTGGACGTGACACATGGAAGCGACCTGCAATGGGGGCGATTGCAAGCGCTCACTGTGATGAAATAATCCTCACGAACGAAGACCCGTACGACGAAGATCCAGAGAAAATTGTGTCTGAGATTTTAGCAGGGATAGAAGGAGGGCAAGCTGAGGTGATTATGGACCGCCGAGAAGCGATAGCTCGCGCGATTGCGCTCGCGCAAACGGGTGATGCGGTTATCATTACAGGCAAAGGCACCGACCCTTACATCATGGGTCCGAACGGCACCAAAACAGAATGGGACGACGCAGCCGTTGCGCGCGAAGAGCTTCAAAAACTTGGGTCCAAAAAGTAATTAGCGTTAGTTCAGAATCTCCAGCTATACACGTATAATATACTATATAACTGGGTACAATATTCTCTACATTCGCTCGGAAATACAAACTCCGTGTTTGCATTTCTCTCACTCACTTGAGAATAGTATATTATACGTGTATAGCTGGAGATTCTTTTTATTTAGACACTACTTTGCTACAATACACAAATGCAAACATTATCTCTTTTTCCATCTCTTTTAGATTTCCAGATGCTTGGCGTCTTTGCGCTTCGCGTAACACTTGGACTTATCTTTGTATATTTTTGGTATGAGAAAGTCACCCATCAGCGCGCGGAGCGAATTAACTTTTATGAGAAACTCGGCCTTCGCCCATCAAAGGTTTATTTTTGGACAGTGTCTTCTGTAGATGGTATCGCCGGCGCGCTTTTGGTTGTTGGCCTTTACACGCAGGGTGCCGTATTAGTAACTGGCGCTCTTATGCTTGTGGCGACATTCATAAAGTGGCGTAAACCTTCTGCTCTTCCAAGAAACACAATTGAGTTTTACATCATTCTCGCAGTCGCTTCTTTCGCTCTCCTCTTCCTCGGGCCAGGCGCCTTCGCGATAGATCTTCCTCTTTAGAATTGCAAATACCCTATTTTGTGGTATTATCCTGTTTGCATTATGCGCACGTAGCCGAATCAACAGATTCGTGGCTCTGCCATAAAATTTGGTAGACGGTAAATGTATATGCGCCCATAGCTCAGTCGGTAGAGCAGCTCCCTTTTAAGGAGACGGTCGTAGGTTCGATTCCTACTGGGCGCACAACGTAAAGAAAAACAGCGCCTGCGCGCTGTTTTTTAGTTGTGCGAGCCGGAGCTATGTTTTGCTAGCAAGCAAAACAAGCGAGGCAGGGTCGTGAAAATTTTGTTTTGACGAAAACAAAATTATTCCTGACCACACTAAAAATGGTCTCGACCGCAGGGAGAGGCGATTCCTAAAAAAGTTATCCACAGGTACCCCTTGCGCGCGAAATATGGTGGGGGTATAATATATGCAGATGTAATTAGTTGGTTCGCAAATTTCAAACACTAGTCAGTTTATTGACTTAACAACAAGAAATTACCGCACATAACCATCATTTGCACATTGCGCAATAAACAGCGCCAAAGAAACAGTTCTTTGCGCCTCATACAGGCACATAAAAAACAAAAATCGTACCTCGGTACGATTTTTTTATTTCTACTGCTATACACGTATAATATACTATATAACTGGGTACAATATTCTCTACATTCGCTCGGAAATGCAAACTCCGTGTTTGCATTTCTCTCACTCACTTGAGAATAGTATATTATACGTGTATAGCTAATACTATGAATAGGTTAAAGTGCGAGAATAAATCTCTCCAGCGCCACATCCATCGGCTCGCCTCCTCGGTGCGCTTCGTGGTAGATAGTGACCAATGAATGCGAGAGATTTTTAATTTCTTCTTGTGTGTAATTTTTTGCAAACTCTCGTGATTTCTTTGCGACAAATGGGCTCATCCCTGCGTCGTCTCCGTTCTTTGCATTTTTCATAAGCGCAAGATTTTTTACCGCCCAAAAAAGCGTGCCGGAAATCTCTTCGGATGAAAGCCCTGCACTAGTCGCCTCTTGATACAAAACCCAAAGTTCTTTTTTGTTGCGTTTCCCAAGCGCGTCTCCTAAAGAAAAAATATTAAACTCGGGGCGTGTGTCCTCTTTTTTTAGAGCAAATTCCTCAACCTCCGCTTTTGTCGCTTTTATCTCATCTCCAATTTTTTTATCCAACTCAGGCTCAAACACTAGAAAGAAATTTGGAGACAAACGAAGCTCGTTTGCGTGCGCCAAGAGGACTTCCTGTTCTGCTTTTTTATCAAACAGGCAATCAAAAACAAAAAGTGACGTATTCCCAAACAAGCCCTGCGATGCCGCAAATGAATGGAGGAGTTCATTTGAAAGTTCGCCCTCTAGAATGGAGCGCTCCTCTCCGCATTTTTTGCCGAGCTCCTCACGTAGCGCGCGAAAACGCGCGCGTCCTTTCTCTCTGTCTTTTCCGTAAATGACGTAGAGCATTTTATTTAATATCCTCCATAGAACCGAAGCGCGGGCCTTTCATCACAGACACTGTGATAGGCACGGGAAACTCCACAGCATGCTCCATCGCCTCCTCCACAACGTCACGCACTTTGTCCACGCTCCCCTCCTCCACTTCATACAAAAGTTCATCGTGGATTTGGAGGAGCAAATGCGCGTGAGGCAAGAGTCCTGCTTTTTCCAAACCATCATGCGCGCGCTTCATCGCGACCTTTATAATGTCCGCGGCCGTCCCTTGAAGCGGAGCATTCATTGCCATTCGTTCCGCGCTCGCTCGAACAAACTGAATTGGCGATTTGAGCCCAGCAAAAAATCTGCGTCGCCCAAAGTATGTCGTGGTGAAGCCGTCTTTTTTTGCGCGCGATTTTACTTCCTCAAAATATTTCGCAATTTTTGGAAAAGTTAAAAAATAGTTGTCATAAAACTCCTGAGCCTCGGCGCGTGTGGAACCGAGGTTGTCCTTGAGCGCATTCACACCCATCCCATACACAATGCCGAAGTTGATCACCTTTGCCCGGCGACGCATCTCTCCCGTGACGTCTTTTTCGGCAACCTTAAACACGCGCGAAGCGACAGACGTGTGCACATCCGTCCCCACGCGAAAAACCTCCATCAAATGTTCGTCTTGGGACAAGGCTGCTAGCACGCGCATTTCAATCTGCGAATAATCAAAGGCAAGCAAGGTTGACCCTTCCCCAGCCACAAAAGCGTTCCTAATCGCCTCCCCATACTCCCCGCGTACAGGAATATTTTGAAGGTTTGGGTTGGATGAAGACATTCTGCCCGTTGTTGTTCCTGCTTGGTTTAGTGTCGTATGAAGACGCCCATCCTCTGTTACCAACTGTGGAAGATTGTCTATATATGTGGACAAAAGTTTTTGAAGTTCGCGGTAAAGAAGTATGTCTGCAACAATAGGGTGCGCATCTTTTAATTTCACAAGCTCTGACTCTCGTGTGGAACGCGCGCCTCCTTCTGTTTTTTTGAGTCCCTTTGCTGTAAGCGCAAGTTTGTCAAAAAGTATTTCCCCAAGCTGTTTTGGCGAGTTCATATTAAACTCTCCTCCAGCGTGTTCGTAAATACGTGCAGTAATCTTATCAAGCTCTATGTGATATTTTTTTGAAAGATTTTCCAGATGTCCTTTGTCTATGAGAATTCCATATTTTTGCGCCGATTCAATAATGGGAATAAGCGGAAGCTCAATGTCGCGGTACACAGCGCCAAGCCCCTGCTTCCCTATTTCCGCCTCAAGCGCTTCAAACGCATCTGCGAAGCTTTGCTTCTTTGTGTGGTGAAGAATATCCTCCAGAGACGGCGTAGTAAGATCGGAATTAAGGAGCCACAGAGCGATCTGCGCTTGTTTAAAAAGTTCTGGGTTAACTTCTTCCTTGCTTATCTCCTCATCTACGCCCGCGCGCACAATACCCAAAAGATCGTGAAGTCTGTCACGAAGCCCGCGAAAATCCAAATCCGCAAAAAGCGCTTCTGCTTTTTCTGGCTCAAAACTTTCACGCCATACTTTTTTGGGCAAAGAAAATTCTATCGGGGCATCACGTCGCACAGTCGCGAGCGTTTTAGAAAAGAGCGCTTCTTCTTCGCCGTCTTCTAGGAGTTTGATAATACGTGGAGTTAAGCCAGCTATTTTAAACGAGTCGGAATCTTTTTTTAATTTTTTGTAAATATCTTCTATTGAACCAAATGTGGTAATGAGTGTCGTCGCTGTTTTTTCTCCAATGCCTTTAATACCTATGATGTTGTCAGATGGATCACCACGAAGACCCTTGTAGTCGGGAAGAAGTGTTGGAATAAAACCAAAGCGTTCTACTACAGCTTTCTCGTTGTATAAAATTGTGTCGTTGATTCCCTTCTTCAATGTGTACACAAGCACGCGTTCGTCATCCACGAGCTGGAGCGTGTCCATATCGCCAGACGCAATGATGATTCGCAAATCTTTTTCCTTTTTCATTTTTTCTACAATGGTCGCAAGAAGGTCGTCCGCTTCAAAACCAGCAAGTTCGTATGCTGGAATGCCGAGCGCGGAAAAAATATCGCGTGAGCGTTTGATTTGATGCACCAAATCGTCCTCCGCTTTTGCGCGACCGAGCTTGTACGCTTCATATGCTTCGTGGCGAAATGTCGGCTGGGGTAAATCAAAACACCCAACAATGTAGTCGGGTTTCAGGTCCTTGATGATCTTCATAATCATCGTGGAGAGGCCGTAGAGCGCGCCGGTCGGCTCGCCTTTGCTTGATGAAAATTCTGGAAGCGCATGATACGCGCGGTGTAAAATAGCATGCGCATCTAAAAGGATAAGTGTTTTCTCACTATTTTTTTTTACTTTTTCTGCCATACACTATATGAGGTCGCCTGTTATCTGTCGCACACCCTCGCCAGCATATTCAAAAGAAAGATTAATGATGTCTTTTGGCATCGCCTCCTTCACCTGCTCCGGCCATTCAATAAAAATGAGATTGTGTTCATCAAGCAAAAGCGCGTCCCAGTCCAGCGCGCGCATTTCCTTTCCACCTTCCAAGCGGTACGCGTCAATATGAATGAGCTTCGTAAAACGCTCGCCCAGAATGGACCCGCGCGGAATGATGTACACTTTTTCTAAAATAAATGTAGGACTCGTAACGACCTCGGTAATGCCCAAAATGCTCGCAACGCATTTCACAAAAGCTGTCTTGCCTGCGCCAAGGTCACCAGAAAGCCCGACAACGGTCGCTGTTTCCTTTAGCGGATTTTTTGCGATGGCGCTCAAAAACCCTTCCGCAACCGCGCGCAATTCCTCTAGATTTTTGACCTCTTTCTTCATCATCCTATCTTACCATTTTTGTGGAGGAAGGAGGAATACAAACAGAAGGGAGTGTGATTGCCTTCGGCAATCACAATCTTTACTGTTGCCATTTTATACCATCTACACCGTAAGACGGTGAATTGATGCTGATATCAATGTTTGATACGGCATCCCCTCTTGAATCGCTTTCGCTTTTAGTTTCATTAGGTCAACTGCAGAAATTCTAATAGAAATTGTTTTGTTTTTTGCTGTTGTATCTTTCGCTATTTTGGAATAGCGAGAAATCTCTTGTTTAAGTTTCGGAACAGATTTAAACTTCCCCGCTTCTATACCGGCGAGTGTACGCTTTTCTTCCGCATTCAATATTGGTTTCTCTGTTTTTTTCATAATGTTATGGCTTTAGGTACTTCTTGGTTGCTTTTCTACTTGGAATGATAGTTTTGAGAAAAATTTTTTCTTCATCCTCAACAAACGGAACGTAGTAGATATACTCGTCTATCTCGATGACATACACAAACTGATGTTCGTATGGATTTTTATTTTCAATAATATCCAATATCTTCCCTTGTTCTATGTATACCAAACATATTTCAAAAGAAATCCCTCTTTCTTTAATCAATTTTCTATTCTTTTCAGGGTTCCAATCAAAATATTTCATATCAGGCGTGTATATACAATGTATATAAAAACATATTTAATGTCAAGCGTGTCTATAATAATTAAAGACATCTGACCTCTATACCCTCCTACACCCAACGTGTGGGGAGTGGATGCAAAGGAAAAAAAAAGGGGGGGTGATTGCCTTCGGCAATCACCCCCCCCTTTTTTTCTTTGCTTCAATATCCTACATTCTGCTACTAGTGCTTCTCGCTTGAGAATCGTCCATACAAATGGTTACCCAAAAGCACGAGGATAAGTGTGAGTATCATCAAGAGAACCCATTCAAAAAGAGTAGTTGGAACGAACTCGCCTGCCCCAAACACGCTCGCATTAATCGCGTTTTGAGATGCCTCCGCACGGTGCATCACATAAGCAACAGCATCACCCTGCACGCCGTTTGTTCCTGTGTACACCATATTTGCGGTCACTACCAAAACCTCTCCAGACTTTAGTCCGCGACCTGTTGTGGCAAAAATAAATGTATCACCCGTTTCCTTTGACGCAAGTGTTTTCAAATCAACAACTACAGCGTTATCTCCGCTTGAGAATGCGCCCTTTGTCGCGCTGTCAATATTCATTGACGTTGGGAATGTAACGCGAAGCACCACATCCTTAAGGGACTGGCCGTTTTCGTTTTTCCACTGCACGCGATATGTGCGTTTCTCTCCTACGCCAATCATCTCCGCGCCTCCTTCAATAGAAAGCGTAACGAGCGACTGAGCCGAGCTTCCGCGAGTTACCACGGTTGTGGTTGGCTTCAACACAACTGGGGTTGTAACTGTCGCTGTTGGCGCCACCGCGTATGCGCTCACTTCTGAAACAAACGAGTTTACACCGCCGTACGATGTGCCGTATGAATTTTGCGCAACGACACGATAGTAGTATGTCTGCCCCGATGCAAGTCCAGTAACATAGTCTGAGTGCTTCACAACAGAAAGATTGCCGACATTTATTGTTGTTGTTTTGTTCCCCAGACTTGCTGTTGGTCCCCACTCAAAATAAGCGTTTGAAGATTGACTGTTTGACTCAAACACAAGTCCGTTAAGTTTTGCTGTTGTTCCAGTTTGCTCTGTCGCAAGGAGTGTGGTTACTGTTGGAGCAGAACCAACGTTGGTGTTGTAGTTGTAATTATAATTGTATGTTTGTCCTGTTGTTGTGAAAGAAAGAATGCTTCCATACACAGTGCCGTACGAGCTCTGCGCCACCGCGCGGTAGTAGTATGTTGTGTTTGCATTCAAATTATAAAGCGAGTTGCTAAAACTTGTCGCTCCTGTTCCGTAATTCAAAACAGAAGTTGTGTTGCCAAGCGAGTAGCTTGTTCCCCACTCAAACCATGCATTGATGTTTGTTCCGCTTGATGTCACATAGCCGTTGAGGACTGCGGAGTTTTGATAAACAGAACTTGCGCTGTTGGTGCTTACATATGGCTGTGTGTAACCATAGTTGTAATTATAATTGTAGTTGCTTTGCACTGCGCACGAAGGCGTTGTGAAAGAAAGAGTTCCACCGTGCGATGTACCATACGTATTTGAAAACACCGCGCGATAATAATATGTAGTGCTTTGATTAAGCCCGGAAACCACCTGACTAAAACTTTGAGGTGAGTTGAAGACCTGACTAGAAGTTCTTGTCCCTGAGCCAGAATCAACATTGCTGTAGTTTGTTCCCCATTCAAACCAAACACTTGTTGAAGCTCCGCCTGTGTCGCTCAATGTGGCGTTCAATGTCGCGCTTGAACAGCTCGCAACCATTGCGGTTTGAGCAGACGCAAAACTTGCGCCAGCAAAAAGAGCCGCGACTGCGACAAGTGTAACTCCAAGCAATTTAATTTTTTTATTCATGATGATATATAAAGTAACAACTAATTTACTTTTTAAAACTATGAACATGCTTGTTCATAACTTTAAAAAGTACAGAAGGAAAAAGAAATAATTTCTCCTTCTGTGTGACAACAATGTTGTCATTTTTAAAGAGCAGTACCCGTCGTCCCTGATGGACTGTGTCCGCCTGTTGAACCTTGCGGTTTGTATTCTCCAGCTGGAGTAACAACCGAAGGAGCTGGAACCACAACAGACGGCGCATTCACAATCACAGGAGGAGCCGGGATGAACACCGTTTGTGGCGGTGGGACATACTGGGTACCATATGTGACCTGCGGAGCGTACGGATAGTAACCCGAACTGTATCCGCCGTAGTACGGCATCACAGGTTGCTGTCTGATGACAAGGATTTTTCTCCCCACTTTTGGTGGTGGCTCTGGAGCTACCTCCTCCTCAGGTTCAAGCTCCCAAGTCCTTGGCATTACTGCCTTGTCATAGAAGTCATCCTCTGCCGGTTTTGCAGAAGCCACCTCTGTTGTAACGGCCACTTTTGGGGTAGTCCTTAACTCCGCCAATAACTCATCAACCTTAAATGTTGGCTTTGACGCCACCATTGGCGCAGACTTAGACTTTGGTTTGGGTTTTCTATTACTAGAAACCCTCGCCTTTGGTTCCGGGCAATCGCACAAAGCGTCTGCCTTGGCCTTTTGGGAAATGTGGAGGATAGGTTTCGCTTTAGCAACAACCTGCTCCCTCTGCATCTCCTCCCACCGAGTTCTCTCGTATTGAACCCACAGAGTGAGGCCTACAAGCCACAACAATATGACCACAATGGTAGCCCATACCGGCCACCCTTTTTTCGTTGTTTTTTCCACAGCACACCTTCCTTTCTTTGAGTGATTTTCAAACTGCAACAAACTTCTGTTGCTATCTAGAGCAATTATAGCACGAGGAACAAAAAAGTCAACCCCGCCTGCGAGGAGCGCGGGCGGGGTACTTTTTCTATTATTGGTGACGTCTTAGTGTAACAAAACTTACTCAATTTCAGCCTCCTCGTCGTCTTCTTCTTCTTTATCAAGAGGCTTCTTACGTTTCTCGGTTGATTCGTAAATCATACGGCCAACGAGAACAGCGACAAGAGTAGCTATAATGAGCAGAACCCAGCCAATAAGTGTGTTTGGGAAAATATCGCCTCCCGACCCAATGACCGCAGCTGTATTCCTGTTTGTAAAACCTTCTTCAGTCACAACAGGAGTAGTTGTTGCTGTTTTTTTCACAGCCACAACTGGAGCTACTGCTTTTGTTTCTTTTGGCGCGAGTGTAACAACCTGCGAATTTGACTGATATGTAACAGTTACAGAAGTTTGCTTTGGTACTGATGTTGTGAACGACGAAACTGGGGAGTAAGCGGTCGCTCCGCCTTCCATAGCCACCGAACGATACGAGTATGTCTGCCCTGGATTAAGATCGCGAAGGTTCCATTCAAAAGTTCCCTCGTTCCAGATACCCTGTACAGCCACCGCTGTTGGAGCGTTGTTGTTATTGTAAATTTCAAACCATACAGTTGAATTTTTCTGAGGATTTGAAACGTGTCCGATAATAGTAGCGCTGTTTTCTGTAACGTATTTTGTGGTTACTGGTGTAAGCATAGGTGCCGCAAAAACATCGCTCACAAACGCAAAAAGCGCTATGGCGAGCACTGCTATGGCACGAATTGATTGAAATACTATATTGTTCATAGTTTTATATTATAGCATATTGGGCAAAAAAGTCAATACCAAAAGAAAAAGCCCGAGGTTATTAATCTCGGGCCTCGCGAAAGTTTATTCGCTACCTTAAAGTAAGTTCTCCACCTTGTTCCTCTCTTTGACGGAGGGAAAGGTCATTACTGAGGCGTTTGTAGATTCCCGCCCATTTACCAGGGTTGTACCCTTTGGGGCACACGGCACCATTGGTTTCTTTACCCTCGCATGCCCCTTGCTCATCCATCAAGCCTTTAACAAGGTTGCCTAGACATACGCCATCAGCGCCGTAATTCCCAGTTTTACAACTAGGGTGAATCATCCGTTCGTCACGGTAATTACCCACCGTTGGGCCGACGACTACACCTGCTGGCCTTTCCACGGCAACTTTTTGCTTCTTTTCAGGACGCTCGAACAGATTCGGTGGGTAAACCACCTGAACAGCGGGCTGTTGAGAAGCATACTGCGGTTGTGCGCGATGCCCCGAATTATCGTAGCAACCGGATCTCCTCTGCGCGCGACGCACGAGGTCTTCGTATGTCGCCTCGCCCCCAGAGTCGGGGTCGTTGCACATACCAGGCCTTGGCGGGTACATTCCTTGTTTTGGCGTGGTGTCGCAATAAACCGCGACTGCGCCACATGAGGAATATCCAGATGAGTACCCTGCGGGGGCATCGAGATAAATTATCTCGTCATCCCCAGGTTTCCACTGAGCACCCTTTGCAACTTCGTGACCGACTGCTGCTCCAGCGAGACCGCCGAGTATTCCACCCTTGAGCCACTTGTAGCCCGTATAGGCTCCCACCACAGTCCCGCCAATTGTTTGCGCGTTTTTGTAGTGGGGATTATCGGTTGCACAACCTGCGAACAGCGCGACCAAAACAAACAACATGAATTTCTTCATGATTTTCTCCTCTCTTTTTTCAAAAATTCAATTGAACGGTAGGCTCGCCAAGCGCGAACCTTTCTAATTACAATTATACCAAATCCCAGCCTTTTGTCAAGTAGCGATTACTATTCAAAACACATATAATGAAAGGAAATTTATGCTCAAATTTGACGACACAAGCAGTGATGACCAGATTGCGAAACTTCATGAAAAAGAAGAGGAGGAGTTTCTGCAGATAATGTCTAAAAAATACGGTATACCATACGCCGACCTATCGGGCGTTCCTGTGGATACTACTGCGGTAGGACTTATTAAAGAGGACCTCGCGCGCGCGGCGCTCATTGCACCGTTTGAAATCGCAAATAAAAAACTAAAAGTTGCGCTTTTTTCACCGACGCAAGCAAACACTAAAGAAGTTCTCACGTCTCTCGCGGAACGTGGATACAATATAGAGCAGTACCTCGTGTCGCACGCAAGTTTGGAAAAGGTTTGGGAACGCTATCATGAAATTTCCGGCGCTACAAAAAGCGAAGCTGGCATGGTGGATATCTCTGGAGATGATATGGAGGGGCTCGTAAAAAAATTCAATACACTTGAAGACGTAACAAAAGCTCTCAAAACAACTGTCACCGAAAAAACAGCTCGCCACATTTCAAATATTTTTTCTACTGTGATGGCGGGAGCTATTGGCATTCACGCATCGGATATTCATATTGAGCCTGCAGAAGATTCTATTCATATTCGTTACCGCATAGACGGTGTGCTCCACGAGGTTGCGACTCTCCCTTCTGAAATCTATCGTCTCTTTAGTTCGCGTTTGAAACTTCTTGCGGGCTTGAAACTAAATGTCGGCACCGAAAGTCAGGACGGTCGTTTTAGTATTAAAATTTCCGGAATGGAAATTGAAATGCGTGTGTCTGTGATTCCCGGAGCGTATGGCGAAGGCGTGGTGATGCGTATTTTAAATCCGCAATCGCTAGATGTGACTCTTGAGGACCTTGGTATGTCTCCGCGACTTTTGGAAATCATAGACCGCGAAATTAAAAAACCTCACGGAATGATTTTGAACACGGGTCCTACAGGGTCTGGAAAAACAACCACGCTCTACGCGTTTTTGAAAAGAATTTATTCGTCAGAAATAAAAATGATGACGATTGAAGACCCTATTGAATATCATTTGAAAGGCGTTTCCCAAACACAAGTGGAAACGGAAAAAGGTTACACATTTTTGGAGGGGCTTCGCTCAGCAATGCGACAAGACCCCGATGTGATTATGATTGGTGAAATCCGCGATGGCGAAACTGCGAAGGTTGCTATACCAAAAGTTATCGGCTCATCGCTCACCGTTGCGCTAGCGCAACGCCTCGCGCGCAAACTCTGTGATGAATGTAAAAAAGAAGACACTCCAAATGAACGCGAGCAAAAAATTATTGATGAGGTATCGGCGCTTATTAAAGAAAAAGTTGGTGAAACAGTGCAGACAAAAAAAGTTTGGCGCGCGGTTGGGTGCGTGAAATGCAACAACACAGGGTACCGTGGGCGTGTGGGTATATTTGAAGCTGTTTTAATGACTGCGGAGATTGAATCGCTCCTAGACGCAATCCCCTCCGAGCGCGAGATTCGCGAGATCGCAAAAAAACAGGGGCTTCTAAATATGCGCGAGGATGGTATTGAAAAAATCCTCGCAGGCGCGACGGCGTTTGATGAGGTGGGGAGAGTGGTTGATCTTGAACGCGAAGGTTAAAAAAATAATCCCGATGACGCGAAGCGTCATCGGGATTTCCATTACCTTTTTTATACGGCAAGCAATCGCATAATTTCTTCGGGCGCTGTGCGCTGGCAAACCGGGGAAACTTTTCCACCGTTGGGCAATTCAACAAGCTTGTTCATTAATTTTCTGCTTGTTGCGATGGCAACAACTTTGCCTTCAAACAACCGGTCAAACATTGTGTTGAGAAACCCGTTATGTTTATCAATGTTGACCGCAACCACATCTGCGGTTCTGCCCGCATGAAGCGCGTCCTCATGCGAGATTGCAAATACGACCTTGTGGTCCTTCAGAATTTCCGAATAGACTGCATGGTGGTCTGTGCAAACTCCCAAAACAACAATCTTTTTTGTTCTTCCCTTTGTCATTCCGTACTCCCTTTATTTAAACAACAAACCCGCGATTCGGCGCAGGCATCCGTACTCCAGACAAAACGATACCAAATCCCCGCTAGAAGTCAATTGTTTTTTGTTCTTGAAACCGATACAATTTCTAGGAAGTACAAGTTGCGTTCCTATGAATTTTAGTGTAGTTCGAGGCGAAAAAGTGCGCGATACGACATCTTTGGCGTTTGTTTAGATGCAGTACGAGGCGCGACGAGGTTTGAGACTAAGCTGTATAATGATACTGCGCATGGAGCAAACCGATGGAGTAACGAAGTAATGCGCTAAACAAACACCAAAGAAAAAATCCCACACATAAACCTCAGTTAGTTCTCACAACACAAGGAAGTGAGTTAGGAATTGGTCTAAGGATGGCATCAGCGGTCTTTGCAATAAAGCAGAGTGCCAATGCGTCCTCGTCCAGAACCATGTGAACCCGGAGGTCCAACCAAGGGAGGCTTATGTATAGGATCTTTTTTAAAAAAACAGACTGAAACAAAAAATGGCCTTTCGGTCATCACTAAAACAAGCTTAGCACAAATCAATTTTTATGTCAAGTACCCAACTCAACAATCCGGAAGAACTCGAAAATGACCTTGAAAAGTCTGGGGATTTTTCTTTTCTTGACCAAACTCTCCGTCCTAACAAATTTGACGAATACATAGGCCAGGAAACGATTAAACAGAATTTAAAAATTCTTCTTCAAGCTGCAAAAGAGCGTTCTCATCCTCCGGAACACGTTCTTTTTTACGGGCCACCGGGGCTCGGAAAAACAACGTTGGCACATCTTATCGCGAACGAAATGGGCTGTCAAGTAAAATCAACATCTGGCCCAGCCATTGAAAAAGTGGGTGATCTGGCGTCCATTTTGACCAACCTTTCCCCAGGAGATGTGCTATTTATAGATGAAATACACCGTTTGAACAAAATAATTGAGGAAGTGCTTTACCCTGCAATGGAGTCTGGAGTCCTTGATATCATAATTGGCAAAGGTCCGAGCGCGCGTACGATACAGCTAGACCTACCACCTTTCACAATGATTGCGGCGACCACACGAGTTGCGCTCATTTCCTCCCCTCTTCGCTCGCGTTTTTCAGGCGGAACGTTCCGTTTAGAGTTTTACACCGAGGATGAAATTGAAAAAATTATTAAGCGTTCAGCAAATATTTTGGGTATTACTCTTTCAGATGACGCCGCGCGGGAAATCGCTCGTCGCAGTCGCGCAACCCCGCGCACCGCAAACTACCTTTTGAAACGCGCGCGTGATTTTGCCCAAGTAAATAAAGGCGATTTGTCTTCCAAGTACGTCGCTGACGCTCTCGCTTTGCTTGAGATTGACGAGCTGGGACTCACCGCTTTGGACAGAAAAATTCTGGAGGTGATTATTGAGAAATTCAAAGGCGGACCGGTTGGCCTTTCCACAATAGCCGCTGCCCTCTCGGAGGAAATGGCAACTCTTGAAGAAGTGAATGAGCCATACCTCCTGCAACTCGGTCTCATTGAACGCACGCCCCGCGGTCGCCTCGCCACCCCTCGCGCCTACGAGCATCTGGGTTTTGATGTGCCGAAGGACACCTCAAAACTGTTTTAGACAAAAAAAGTAATTTCGGATATGCTAGCAATACTATGTCTGGACATAACAAATGGTCGCAAATAAAGAACAAGAAGGCAGTCACGGATGGCAAGAGAAGCAAGATTTTTGGGAAGCTTTCGCACTTAATAGCGCTTGAATCAAAAAAAGCGGGGGGAAATCTGTCCTCGCCGGGGCTTCGCGCTGTCATTGAGCGCGCAAAAAAGGAATACATGTCCTCCGACATTATTGACCGCGCGGTGAAAAAGGGCGCAGGTGGAGACGCAGGCAATATGGAAGCCGTGCTTTACGAGGCTTATGGCCCTGGCGGATGCGCGATACTTATTGATGGTCTTACCGACAACAAAAATCGCACTGTCGCGGAGATTAAACACCTACTCTCAAAGCGAGGACTCGCACTCGCTGGACAAGGCGCGGCAATATGGGCTTTTAGCAAAACAGCTGAAGGATACGAGCCCCAAACTACAGTTCCATTGTCAGACGAGGACGGCGAATCCTTGTCATCCCTCCTTGAAGAGCTTGACGACCACGACGACGTGCAGGAAGTGTACACAAACGCGGAGTAATAACAAACTACCTTCCTTTTTTCATATCATGGCAATAGAACGCTATAGCGTTCTATTGCCATGATAGGGGGAGAGGGATATACTTAACATTATGCCTCTAACTTCAAAGCAAAAGGATGCGCGAAAGAAACCACGGGTGAGTATTTTGCAAAGGAAAGCTCTCACATTTATTCTTGCAGGTCTTGCCATTGGTCTAACTCGTAACCCAAACCAATACTTTCGTATTATAAGAGAGACGATGAAGGAGCTGGAAGATATAGAGAAAGGCACCCTCGAGCGTGCAATTAATTCGCTTTACAAATCAAATCTTGTTGAAACAAAGGACAATCGTGACGGCACCCTCACTCTCGTGCTATCCAAAGAAGGAAGGCGGGTTGCTCTTTCATACGATATTGAAAACATGGGGATTAGGAGACCAGATCGATGGGACGGCAAGTGGCGTATTGTAATGTTTGATGTGCCAGAGCCTCTCAAAAAAGTACGCGATTCAATTCGCATGCATTTTAAGAACATGGGGTTCTATGAATTCCAAAAATCAGTTTTTGTTCATCCTTACCCATGCGCAAAGGAAATTGAGTATATTATGGAGTTTTATGAAGCAAAAAAATATATTCGCTTTGTCGTCGCTACTGATATTGATAATGCAATTGAGCTTAAAAAACATTTTCGCCTTTCTTGATGTTTAAACATGGCAATAGAACGCTATAGCGTTCTATTGCCATGTTTAGTGTTTGGGGTGTAGGAGCGGGGTGTATTTGTTTGAGGGCACAGTGGAGGAAGTGCTACACTTCTATTATGCGGATTATTGCTATTGACCCCGGATATGAGAGGCTCGGTATCGCCATTTTGGATAAGGGAAATAGGGAGGAGCTTGTTTTTTCTGAGTGCTTTAAAACAAAAGCAGAGCTTTCTTTTGTGAACAGGTTGGAGCTTATAGGGCGAGAGGTGGCGCATATTATAGCCGAGTACGAGCCTGAAGCTCTCGCTATTGAAAATCTATTTATAGAAACAAACCAAAAGACCGCGATGCGCGTTGCTGAGGCGCGCGGAGCTATTCTCTACCAAGCGCGCATTTTGGGGCTTGAAATATACGAATACACCCCGCTTCAAATCAAGGTTGCGGTGACTGGCTATGGAAAAGCGACCAAAACACAGGTTATGACTATGGTTAAAAAGCTTGTTTCTGGCGCGGAAACTATAAAACAGGATGATGAAATGGACGCAATAGCCATTGGGCTCACTCATTTTGCTCACTATCGGTCGCAAAATACTCATATATAACAAGGGTCATTGCAGGCGCCAACCGCTTTCCACAAGTTATCCACAATTACATAAAAATATAGTTGCAGAGAAAAAAACTTTCTGTTACAACTATGGAGACCCGAGTTGATATACAGGTTTCGGGCGCTTAATTTAAATATATTAAATAAAAAAATATGTCAGAGGAAGAAGAAATTGAGGATGGAATGATTGACCTTGGAGACGAGGTTGATTTTGCTGATGACGGTATTGATCTCGGCGATGACGACGAACTTTTGGAAGAGGAAGGTACTGAGATGGAGTTTAGTACTCGTGAGATTGAATAATAATTTAGCAAATTAAAAACCGAGCCGAGCACTATTCTAGTGCTCGGCTCGGTTTTTAATTTGCTAAATTATTTTCACAAACCTTCTCTTCCCTATTTTGTACACACCCGGTGTCGCAAGGATTGTGTCGTCTGTAATTTTTTCTTCCTCTCCTCCCTCTATCAATCTTTTTACTGCGCCTTCTTCCACAAGTCTTCTCCAATCTGTCATTGATGAAACAATTTCTTTAGCTTTCAAAAGTTCTCCAAGTTTTCCTTCTCCTTTAATCTCCTCAATGCCCTCTGGAATTTCTTTTTTCTGAAAAGTTGAGAGGAATGCTTCACGTGCGCGCTTTGCTTCATCCTTTCCGTAATACATAGAAACAATTTCTTCCGCAAGCTGTAGCTTCACATCGCGCGGGTTCTCCCCGCGACCGAGCGAAGCTTCTGCTTCATCAGCTTTACTTAGTGGCACACGTGTTGCGTTTATAAAATACTTCACAATGAGTTCGTCACGAAGGCTCATAACTTTTCCAAACATATCGTTTGCAGTGTCAGCTAGGTTGATGGTATTGCCCCAGCTTGAGCTCATCTTGCGTCCGTCTAGCCCTTCTATAATATCCAGCATCAAAATGCTCTGAGGTTCTTTTTTGAAATGCTCCTGAAGTTTCCTCCCTGAAAGCATATTAAATTTTTGATCAGTGCCTCCTATTTCTATATCCGCGTTTACAGCAACACTGTCGTACCCCTGCATAAGCGGATACAAAAGTTCTCGTAGTGAAACGCGAAGCCCTTTATCAAGACGAACTTTTATATTTTCGCGAGAAATAAAATCTGAAAGAGAAAAAACTTCCGCATGCTCGGTAATCTCGCTATACGTAAGCGGTTCAAGCCATTCAGTATTGCGATGCTTCTCCACCTTCTCCATATCAAGAATTTTTCCCGCTTGTTCAAAATATGTGGCAAGATTTTCCTCAACAGTTTCGCGCGAGAGCATTGGGCGTTCGCTTTCTTTGTCTGAGGTGTCACCAATAATGCCAGTAAAGTCACCAATTATAAAAACAATTGTGTGCCCAAGGTCTTGGAGATCGCGAAGTTTCCATATTGCTGTTGCCCTCCCAAGATGGATATTTGGGCTTGTGGGGTCTATGCCAAATTTAATTCGGAGTTTTTTCCCAGACAAAAGTTTCGCGCGCAAAGTATCCAAATGAATCACCTCCGCGACTCCCCTTGTTAAGATTTCCTCTATCTTCTCGTCATTAGTCATAGTGGTTCTATTTTAGCACAAGACTGTGGGCTCGCCCATCCTCTCTTTTTATGGTACAATCTTTTCATCTTATGGCGCGACGAACACGCTCCCTCAAAAAAATATTTAATTTTATTTTTAGCCACTCCAAAGCGGTGTTTCTTTTTCTGGTTGGAAGCGGTTTTATTTTTGTGAGTGTTCTTATTCTTTGGGCGTCATTTATGAAGCTTCCGGATTTTGGAGAATTTCACGAACGTAAGGTTGCTCAATCAACAAAAATTTACGACAGGACTGGCGAGGTTCTCCTTTATGATGTTCATCAAGAAGTAAAAAGGACAGTTGTTCCTTTTGAAGACATCTCACTTTGGGCAAAAAACGCCTCTATCGCTATTGAAGACACAGAGTTTTATAATCACAGCGGTATTAGCGTCCGCGGTATTTCACGCGCGATACTTTACGGTGGCACACGTGGAGGCGGTTCTACAATCACACAGCAGGTTGTTAAAAAAACTCTCTTAACAGACGAAAAACTTATAACAAGAAAACTCAAAGAAATTATTCTTGCATTCAGACTTGAGCAAGCTTTTTCAAAGGATGAGATTCTCGCTCTTTATTTAAATGAAATTCCTTATGGAGGAAGCATATACGGCATCGGTGAAGCAAGCATGACTTTTTTTGGAAAAAGGGCAATTGACCTCACACTAGCGCAGTCTGCGTATCTCGCGGCAATTCCAAACGCTCCAACTTATTATTCTCCGTACGGAAATCATCGTGATAAACTGGAGGAAAGAAAAAACCTTGTTTTGCGTCGCATGAACGATGTTGGTTTTATTACAAGCTCGGAATACGAAACAGCTCTCGCGGAAAAAGTGGAGTTCCTTCCGCGCGAACCTCGCGGTATTCGCGCTCCTCACTTTGTGGAGTGGGTGAAAGAAACTTTAGTAAACAAATACGGCGAACTTGCGGTGCAGGAAAACGGCTACCGAGTTATCACCACTCTTAATTACGAGCTTCAGAAAAAAGCGGAGGAGGTTGTAACCAATTATGGCCCAAGCATTGAGAAGGATTTTGAGGCAAAAAATATGGCGCTTGTGGCTGTGGACCCAACAAACGGAAACGTGCTCGCCATGGTCGGCTCGCGAGATTATTTTGATATGGAAAACGAAGGAAATTTTAATGTTACACTCGCTCACCGACAGCCTGGGTCTACTTTTAAGCCATTCGTGTACGGAACAGCATTTATGAAAGGCTACACTCCTGAAACAACAATTTTTGACCTAAAAACAAACTTCAGCACAAACTGCGACGCAAAAGGTGTTCCATTTTCTCCTCTTGTAAAGCCTGAGGATTGCTATATGCCGGAAAATTATGATGGTAAATATCGCGGACCTGTTTCAATGCGTGACGCCCTCGCGCAGTCGCTCAACATTCCTGCGGTAAAAACCCTTTATCTAGCAGATATCAAGGATTCATTGACTATGGCGCGCCGTATGGGTATTGAAAGCCTCGGAGACGCAAACCTATACGGCCTCACCCTTGTTCTTGGAGGCGGTGAAGTTTCTCTTCTTGACCTAACAGGAGCTTATGGTGTTTTTGCAAACGACGGCGCGCGTAACCCAAATACATCAATCCTTCGCATTGAAGACAAGGATGGAAAAATTATTGAGGAATTTAAACAAAAAAGCGAACAGGTTATTCCGAGCGATATCGCAAGAAAGGTTACAAATATTCTCGCGGATAATGTGGCGCGAACTCCTGAATTTGGCGCCAACTCTGCTCTATATTTCCCCGGCAAGGACGTTGCGGTAAAAACGGGTACCACAAACGACTTCCGCGATGTGTGGACAGTGGGTTACACTCCACATATTGCTGTTGGAATGTGGGCAGGAAACAACGACAACACCCCTCTTCATAAAAATATCGCAGGATTTATTATTACTCCTGTGTGGCACGCTTTTATGGTGGAAGCGATGAAGCTCACTCCATCTGAACGTTTCATTGCGCCAGAAAATGAAGATTTAACAGTCCTCCCTTCTCCACTTCAGGGTATTTGGCAAGGAGGAGAAAAATATATTATAGACAGGGCTTCTGGAAAACTTGCCACACCATTAACACCAATGGAGTCGCGCGGGGTTATTGTTGTTCCTGAAATTCACAATATTCTTCATTGGATAAACAAAGACAACCCTCGCGGGTTACCGCCTATAAGCCCACAAAATGACTCCCAGTATCTGCTATGGGAAACACCTGTCCGTGAGTGGGTTTTGAGCCAAGGCTTCATTGAGGGCGACCGTAGCGCTATCCCAACAGAATACGACACAAGTCGCACACCCGACTCTATCCCTGTTGTTTCTTTGTCGGGTGTGGATTTTAATATCGCTCATAAACAAGACGAAAAAATAACTGTTTTTGTTTCTACGATAAGCAAGTACCCAATAGGTAGTGTTGAACTATTTGTTAACGGCGAACTTGTTGAGAAAAAGACTTCCGAGCCTTATGTTTTCTCTTTTACACCAAACAATATAAATTCTCTTTTATTAAACAACACTATTACAGCGGTTGTTTATGACTCTATTTTTAATAAGGGAACATTTACCGCTCAATTACTTATCGCGGAGTAATCATTGAATATTTGAGACTGTAGCCAAACTTTTAATTTTACTTATTTCATTCAGAATTATTTCTTTTTTAAGAAGTAATTCTGTTTTTATAATTGGTTGAGTTTTAATAAATAAAGTGTTTTTTGATATAGATATTTGGTTTATATTTATAGGTATTTTGTTTCTTTCAAAAATTTCAACAATTAGTTGTTTTTTTACCTTCTCTGTATTTGCGAGGTTTTTAAATCTTTCTAAAAGCTGGTTTAGTTGGAGCATTTTACTTTGTGAGTGGCATAGTTAGGTATGTGAAGGATTGATCACCTAATCCGCGAATTACAGCTGGTTTATTTGAACCATTAAACTGTATTACAATACTGTCTTCGTTTACAACATTTAAACAATCAAACAAATGCTTTCCGTTTAATGAAATTTCTATTGGTTCTCCGGACATAGTAACTGTTAAATTTGCCTCTGTTTCACCAATATCTGAATTTTTAGTGTTAATTGAACACTTTTTTTGTTGTGGGTTAATAATAAACTGAATTTTATTGAATTTATCGGAAAAAAGTGTTGATAATTTAAGTGTGTTGATAAGATCTTGTTTCAACATTACAACCTCTGTAGTGTTGTTTTTAGGAAGAATTTGCTCATAATCAGGGTAAACTCCTTGTATAACGCGTGATGTTATATAAACAGATTTACTTACACATGAAATTTGTGTTTTTGTGATTTTAATAAGAATATTTTCATTAAGAGGCTCAAAAATTTTAACTATTTCTATAATATTTTTAAAAGGAATGATTACCCCATGTGAAATTTTATCTCCTTCATATTTTATTTTTTTCTCTGCTAGGCGAAATGAGTCTGTTGCCACAAAGAACAAAGATTTTTCTTTTTGATATATGTATACGCTTGATATTTCTGGTTTTACATCAGAAATAGCTGAACTCATAATAACTGATTTCACTCCTTGAATAAAAAGTTGTGATTGAATTGTAAAACTTTCATTGGATGTAATAATTGGTATTGTAGGAAAATCATCTGAAATTAAACCTTTTACTGTTATATTTTTTGTTTTAGTGATTATTTTACAAACATTATCTATTACAGAAACAGTGATTATTTCCTCGTCTGGAATATTTGAAAGTATATTTGAAAAAAGGGAACCGGAAACAGCAACACTGCCTTCTTTTTTTATTTCTGCGGGGATTTGAAACTCAACACCAACTTCTAGGTTTGTTGCTCTTATAATAAGAGAATTTTTATTTGTTGTTATGAGAACAGAATTAAGAATTGGTAAAGATGAATTTTTACCAGTAACCCTTTCAGCGCTCATAATGCATTTTTGAATTGTTTCTCTATTACAAGTGAAGTTCATATTATTTTGATTGTTTACTATTATTATATAAATACTTATTATTAATACTATATATGTGGATAAGTGGATAACTTACTAAAACCTTTTTATTTACTACTTATATTTAAATTTATAAAACCAAACTCCTGTGTATAATTTTTACAAAACTGTTTATATATTTTTTTCATAAATTTTTACCACTTATTTATTAATAGTTATACACATACATATTTTTATTTATACACAATCTATACACATATATATTTTATTAAAACATCGCTCTTATTTGATCCACCTCTTGCATAAGAGAAAGATCATTTTTAATATCAATCTTCACTTTCTCACAGGAATGCATTACTGTTGTGTGGTCTCGGCCTCCAAGTTTCTGCCCAATAGTTGGGTAAGAGATATTAAAATCTTCGCGAAGAATAAACATCGCTATTTGGCGCGGTTTTAAAATCTCTTTTCTTCTGGTTTTTTCATACACAAACGACTCTTCTATGCTGTAAAAATCACAAACAACCTTAACAATCTCTTTTACAGACAAAAGTTTTTTAGGCTTCGCGGAGTTTTTAATAAATGGTTTTATTTCATTTAGTGTAAGGTTTCTGTTTTTAAGTTCAGATTGGCAAATAATTCCATTCAAAAGACCCTCGAGCTCGCGAATGTTTCCGTTTACTGACGAAGCAAGGTATTCAATAATTTCCTCCGGAGGAAAAAACTTCTGTGTTTCCGCTTTCGCGCGTAGAATTGCCAACCGCGATTCGTATTCAGGTTCTTGTATATCAACAATCATTCCAGCGCTAAAACGGCTCTTTAAACGAGCCTCAAGCGCTGGGATATAATTTGGGTGTTTATCAGAGGAGAAAATAATTTGTTTATTATTATGATAAAGCTCGTTGAAAATATGAAAGAGCTCTTCTTGAGTTTTTTCTTTATTAGAAAGAAACTGAATGTCATCCATAATAAGCAGATCGTAAACACGATATTTGTTTTTAAAAACAGCCATCGCTTTTGCCCCCTGCCCTACTGAATTGATATAATCTACTGAAAATTTTTCAGAAGTAGTGTAAAAAACGCGTTTGTTTGGGTAGTGACTCTTAACTTGGTTTCCAATTGCTTGAATAAGGTGTGTTTTACCAAGACCAGTGTTGCCGTAAATAAACAAAGGGTTGTAAACATTAGTGCCAACTTTTTTTAGAATTGCCTGGGATGCTGCGTAAGCAAGCTCGTTGAAAGCGCCAATAATAAAATCATTAAAAGTGTAGCGGGGATTAAGACCGTCCTCTTTGTTTATGTATAAATCATTCAAAGGAAGCTCGGCGCCTTGAGCAGTTTTTATTTGGTCAACAGATTTTTTCTCTATTTTTGGTTCTTCTATTTTACAGACGGCGTATTCTATACCGCGTATATTTTCAGAAAGGTTGCGAAGGGAACGCAAAATAGTTTTATGAAATTTGTTTTGAAGCCAATCTTTCACAAACTCATTTGGCACTCCAACAATAACAACGCCATCGTCTTGCTTTAATATTGCGGTGTTTTTAAACCAAGTGCTGAAATTTGCGCGAGACAACTCCCCTTCTAGTTCAAAAAGTGTTTTTTCCCAAAGTTGCGCGTTGTTTATCATAAGGTTGTTTGGGTTCGTTTCCACATTATATTCCTTGTGGAATAAATAATGAAAGAGGGTTGGTGGATGAGTTGGTGAATAGGGTGTGGATAAGCTGTGGAAATTCATTGTACCCTTTTATTACCCTTAAAAACAAGGACTAGATTTTTCTAGGAATATAGTGTAGAGTACATAATTATGTCACAAACATACCAGCCAAAGAAGAAAAAACGCGCAACAACCCACGGATTCCTAGTTCGTTCAGCTACAAAGAGTGGTCGCAACGTTTTGAAGGCGCGTCGTCAAAAAGGTCGCAAACTCCTAACTACGGTTTAGGGTAGAATGTTGAATGTGGAAGGTAGAATGTAGAATCGGGCCCGTGTTTGTCCCCATATTCAAAATTCAATATTCTAAATTCAACCCCGATGCTTCCTAGCAAGAACCGTATCTCCAGAAAAGACTTCCCTACCCATAAAGACCGCGGAAACCGCGTTTTTTTACCCTTATTTACGGCTGTTTTTTACAAAGGAAACACAATAAGCCACGCTTCTGTGGTGGTTTCAAAGAAGACAGCCAAGACCGCTGTTGTCAGAAATAAGCAGAGGAGAAGGTTTTATGAGCTTTTAGAGCCATATTTTAGGATTATAAAAGCTCCAATAACCGTTGTTATTTACCCCAAAGCAGACGCCCTAAAAGCCTCGTTTTCTGTTTTGAATATAGAAATAGAAAAAGCATTAAAGCAAGCGAAGGTTATATAATGAACAAATATGCGTAACTTTGTTGTTCTTCTCATAAATTTTTATCAAAAGTATATTTCACTGGATACAGGGATTTTTTCGCTTAAAAAAGGAACCACATGTGTTTTTTATCCAACTTGTTCCGAGTATACAAAAGAAGCAGTATTGAAATACGGCGTATTTAAAGGGCTTTTTTTAGGTTTTAGGAGGATTCTTCGTTGCCACCCTTGGCAAAAGAACCACATAGACCCACTTTCCTAATATACATAGGCCTCGCCTATGGGGCGTAGGTCGAACCTGTGTTGTCAGGCTTCCTATAAGTGAGGATTTGCGGTAGACTAGCGAGATGGAACCAGGAATTTTCTCAACAGTTTTTTATCTTCCTCTTTATAATACACTTGTTTTAATACTCTCGGCCGTTCCCGGGGCGAATGTTGGTGTCGCTATTATTTTACTCACTATCGTAGTGCGTACAGCGCTTTTACCGCTTTCTCACAAATCTGTAGTGTCTCAGGCAAAGATGCGAACACTTGCGCCACATCTTGAGAAGCTCAAAGAAAAACACAAAGATAACAAACAGGAGCAGGCGCGTAAGACAATGGAGCTATATAAGGAGCACGGCATCAATCCGTTCTCTGGGTGCCTTCTTGTTTTGGTCCAGCTCCCTATTATTTTTGCGCTTTACTTTGTGTTCTTTAAGGGTCTGCCAAACCTTAATGCTGAGCATTTGTACTCATTTGTGCACCTTCCATCCGCGGTGAGCATGATGTTTTTAGGGCTTGTTTTGTCAAAAAAGAGCCTGATTTTGGCGTTTCTTGCGGCGATTACACAGTATTACCAAATCAAGCTTTCCATCCCAGCAATGGCGCCGGCTGAACCAGGCGCAAAGCCATCATTTAAGGACGACTTCGCAAGGAGTTTCAATGTGCAGATGAGGTATATGTTGCCTGTGATTGTGTTTGGTATCTCCTACTCTATTTCGGCGGCTGTGGCGCTATACTGGACCACAAGCAACCTTTTCTCTATCGGGCACGAACTCTATGTGAAGCGAAAGGCTGAGGCGATTAATAAGTAGCAAAAGAAAACAGAGACGAGCGCCAATTTGGCGCTCGTCTCTGTTTTCTTTTTCTACTTAAGTTTCTGCATATCCGAGGTTATAACAGACGATGGCGCTGTAACACTTGGTGTGGTTGCCTCAGGAGCCGTTGTGGCACCAGCAGGAGGAGTTGCAACTGTCCTTATTGGAGCAGGTTCAATAATGCTGTACACCCACGGGGTGCTGGAGACTTTATTAGTGAAAATCAGATATGAGTCGTCTGAAGAAATTGCGAGGCCTGTCATATCCAAACCTGGCGCGCCAAGAGTTCTTGGAGTCATTATCTTCCTAGTGACAAAAGTTTTTGTGTCAATTTCCCACAATTCATCCGAGAAAGAAACAAGTCCTTGGTACCATTGGTCGGGGTAGCTTGCATTAGGCAGTGTTTGTGGAACAGCGCAATACACAAATGTTGCCTTTTTTACGCCCCAAACGCACTTTTCTGGGAGAGTTTGCAGATATAGCGAGTGGAATTCATTTTTTGCAACGTCGTATGTGGAGAGCTCGGGAGCTCCGCCTTTTGTTTCCGAATGTAGGACAATTTTTCCATCACGGCTTGTGAGCGTGGTGAGGCCGTTTATTCCGCCAATGATTTTTGTCACAGCTTTTGTACCTGTATTTAGGAAAAACATATGACCAGGAACTGTCGCTGATGGCCTTGTGGTGAGTGTTACAAGTTTTTGGTTTGGAAACTGAGGGAGCCATTCTGTAAAAGCGGAGCTGAAGATTTTTGAAACACTCGTGTCTTTAAATGTTGCTGTTGTCCCAATACCGCCTTCCAAATAAAATAGTTTATCCGCGCCATCCTCCGCGACTGCCATAAAAGGAATATAATATGGTAGTAAAACTTCCTCTGTTTTTAGAAAGCCAGTTGAAATTGCCTCCGTGGAGGTTCCTCGCGCAAATGAGATTGTGGATGAGCCAATGTTTACTACACTTGTTTTAATTGCTCCACCTTCACTGTCGTCTACAAAACGCACAACCACACTTTTGCCTCCATTGCCCCAAATAGCCTCCCCTATTCGCGAGCGTGTTTCATTCACAATACGCGACTTTGTGTATGTGGAAAGTTGTGTCTCGTAAATGTGTCCCAAACCACGCTCTATGTAGCGAACCGTGGTGTTGATGACCACGCCCTTTTTATCTTTTGTCTCTGAAAAACCAACACCAGCAACATTTGTTTTGTGGAGTTCATAAAGACGCGGAAGAGTTGCTCCAGATCCAGGAGTGAAAACGCCTTCCTCCTCCGGCGTTGTTTCGCTTGGCGTAACACCAGTCTCTCCTTCTCTTAATCCGCTCTCGCCGGGGAAATCCGACACGGGAGTGATATCAACAGGTTTGTTTGTGTAATACCAATACGCTCCACCTCCGAGGATTGAGGTAAGTATGACTATTAGGATTATTATGTTTCTACGGTTCATATTTGTATTTTAATATAATTTGGTACAATATTGGCTCCTCGGCTTGGAAATGAAAAGTAATCTTTTCAGTTCGCGCGCGCTACGTTGCTAATAACACACGTGCCAATGGCGACCACTTGTAACGTTTCCATCACTGTCTCTGTTTGGCTCGTCAACATATATACCGCCACTTGCTCCGTCTGGCTGGTAGTGTGGGTCACTCTTTACACCACAGTTGGTTATAGGCACCGCACCTCCCCTTTTGATGTATGAGTTAAGAATTCCACCTGCGCCTCCTTGGGATAAATCAACTGTTCTCCCATTTGTGTGTGATTTATGTAGCCAATATTCTGTTCCGCCAGTAATTGTAACATCACACTTGTTGCCAAAGAAACCAGTCTCTGATTTTGAACAATTTTGAGCGAGAGTCTGTAATCCTACTTGTGCTTGACCACTAAGACCAAGAACACTTGTACACCCCTGTTGGCCAACCATGCTACAGTTTTGTTTGTTGATTTTGATGTCCTGGCTTAATAAAACGTTTCGAATAGCGGTATCATCTCCCCATGTCCCAACTGCCTTAAATGTTTCAAGAGCTTTTGGTGTGACAGGCTCAAGCGCTAAGTTAAACTGAACAAGTTTTGGGTTAATGGAGTTTAAAAGGAGATATGAGGTAAGGATGATGGCAAGACCAATTAGAGCCATGGTTACCCTTTCCTTGGCTCCACTTTTAGCATCGGGTGAAATACCTGCCACGACATATTGCACACCGCCAATGATGGCAAAAAGAACCGCAAGAGCTCCGCCAAGAGCAATTAGGAGCTTAATCATTCCTGATAAATATGATGAAAGGTTGTAGGTTGATGGCACTGTACCTCCTGTTCCAATAGGCAGTGGCGCAAGCGGCACGTAATTTTGAGCGTGAGTGACGACTGCGCCAAGCCCTAGTGTGATTATTAATGATACAAGAATTGGTAAAAAATATTTCATAGTGTTTTAGAATATTGGCCTAGCAGACGAGCTACTCTCTAGGAAATTAACCTTGAAGTCCTTGTTCGCAGACTGAAAGGTCTTTGTAATTCCACGCATTGAGAGAGACACAACAGAACTCCCTTTTGCGCCAGTGTCATTTCTGAGGGTGATATTCCTCCCGTAATTTTGCACAGTACTTCCATTGACAGACCAAATATATTTAAGAGACTGTGCCTCACCTCTTTCATTTGAAAAGAAATATGGTTCTGCGCTAACAGAGAACTCTTTTTTGTCTAAAGTAAAATCAGAACTTAAAGGTTTGTTGTAAAGCACACCTAGAAGAGGGTCCTTTTCATAAAAGAGTACGAATGGGCGAACCTGAGGCAAATAAACCTGTACTTCAGATCCCATACTGTCATCTAGTGAAGAAACACCAAGTGATATTTTAGTGTTTGTGAGAGGTTTTGGCCCAACAAAGGAATAATAATTTTTCCCATAGCCAGAAGCGCTGGCATCAACGTTGCCATCTTTTTTCCATGTGTACACAAGTCTTGCTGTTGAAATGGAATCGGGAGTGTTCACTGTGTTTGGAGTAGCGACAATTCGCACACTTGCCTGCGGAACCATCATTGCCTTACCTTTGTAAAAAGGAGGGGTGTATGCATCTGCCTCCCACATTGTTGTGATACCAATGGGTGTGAAGTAGAAAGTCCTGTCAACAATTTCTCCAGTGTTTGTGTTTATATGAACAGAAATTGTTGTTAGTTTCCCAGAGGGCCCATTTTTGAAAGTAAAAATGTTTTTCCCTGTGCCACGTTCTATAACATCTCCGTTGATAGACCAACTAATGCTTGCCTTATACAGATCTACCAAATAGCTTTCAATCGCTATACGCACTGGAGCACCAGGCTCAGGTGTTGGTGGGCTTATTACTACATCCAAATAATTCCCAACCACACTTTTTTGAGTCGTAGATTTCTGAAGAAAAAATTGCCTTTGCTCCTCCGCTAATTTATCCATTGCTTCTTGATATGATGGCATAGTCTGCGCAAGTGCAAAAAATGGCAGTGAAAAAAGTGCGCTTACTAGAAAAAAACGTAACATGTACATACAAATAGTATAGCGTGAAAAGATATTCTATGCCACAGAGTTTCTACACACCACCCGCCGCTTCCGCCTCCTCGAGCTCGCGTTTTGCCTTTTTAATGGCAAGAATTTGGCCTGGGTCTGATGTGATAATCTGCTCCTCTGTATAGGAAGCAATAGAGCGAATAGCCACGTGCTTCATTCCCGCAAAGAAGATTCCCTCCCCCACTCCGGATTCAAGAAGTAAAAACTTTTCCTCATCGGTAAGATTGAAAGCTTTCTGAACTGAATCAATAGATGTTGGAGATTGTTTCAATAGGACTTGGATAGACGAGTTGGTCATAATAGGCAAGCCGTACGGGGATTTTAAAAAGTCGTTCACATCCTGAGTGATGGTTGCAATACCCAAATAATACTTGCGACCGCGTTTTGCGAGAGCATATAGGAAAGCGGCGGTGTCATCGGACTTCATCATCCACCATGCTTCGTCCACCACAAGGAGACGCTTACGGAGTGTGCGACGGATAGCGTTCCAAATAAAGTGCGTCACGAGATACATTGCGACCGGCTTCAAATCGTCTTCCATATCGCGGACAGAGAAAACAATAAACTTGCGGTTGATGTCCACATTTGATGGTTGGTTGATGAAGCCTGCCCATGAACCGCGCGTGTATTTTGTAAGCTTGGTGAGGATTCCTTCCGCGCCCTCCATTCCAGAGAGCACCATTTCAAAATCAGAAAGAAGCGGTGGTTCTATTGCAGAGAAATCGGAATCGGGTGTGATGTCCTTTAATGCGTATGTTTCCGCGATGGCGCGGTCTATAATGGCATCTTCTTCAGGTGTGAGACCCGAAAGCATAATGCGGAAAAGTCCAACAAGAGAAATAATGTTTGCTCGTAAAACATCGGCAGGCGATTCGTCTTCGCGTGGTGTTGGCAAATCAAATGGGTTTATGTGGTGCTCCGAGTTGAGTGAGATATTGAAATATCGCCCCCCTACCGCTTCCGCCATAGACTCATACTCACGCTCAGGGTCAATAACGATGACGTCAATATCAAACATCAAACTTCGCAAAATTTCCAGTTTTGTAAAAAAAGATTTACCAGAACCCGACTTTGCAAATGTGATGGAGTTGTAGTTTTCCAAAGAAAAGCGGTCAAAAAGAATGAGCGAAGAATTGTGGCGATTGATGCCATAAAGAATTCCTTTGTCTGAAGTGAGGTCAAACGATACAAATGGGAAGAAGCTTGAAAGAGGTTCGGAGTTTATTTTTTTAGTGACGGCAATCTTGTCTTCGTTTACGGGGATGATGCTTTGGAACGCTTCCTCTTGTTGGAAAAGCGCAGGGCGAATGTAAATGAGGCGTGATTCAAGCATTGATTTGATCTCCGCTTCCGCGTGGCCAAGCTCCTCCTCATTGTCGGCGTAAAGCGACAAATAGAGACCCACATCAAACATTTTTTCTTGCGCTTGCTGGAGTCGGTCGCGGAGTTCCTCCAAGTCGCGGTATGCAGACTCTAGCATCGGGTCGCGGACAAAACCCTTGCTCTCACGTACGCTGATTTGGCTTTGCACCTCGGCAACTTTCTTTTCAAACTTTTTCATTATTGCCGCCGTATCCACAGGGTGAATATAAATTGCAATATCAAAAACTTTATCTAGGTTAATCAAAGGAGAGAGCCAGTTGTCGGAAACAACACTAGGATATGAAGTGATGAAAAATGAACGCACAAACTTCTCTCCTAAAACAAGTTGCTTAGACTCTACTTTTACAGCAGATGGCGCGATTATATCGGCAAGGTTGAGCCCTTTATCAACATAAAGGTCTTGAGGAAGCACAGGAACAGAATTTGTTTCTGTCGTTGTTTTTGGGTCTTCTTTTTTTCCTAAAAAATTAAGCATAATATATTTTATCTTACATCGACTTTCTTTTCTGCTTCCCCGGGGTTGAAGAGGCGGTAATACAACTCTGTGAGCTCCTCGGTGCCGAGCGGAACCACGCGCACCCCCGTGCGAGAAAGACCTTGGCTGATTATCCCCGCGCGTTGCTCAAGCTGTGTGCGAGCTTCTTCAAATGCCTCCACAGCGCTTTGCGATGGAGTGGTTCCTTCCTCTTTCTTTTTTCCAAAGAGACCACCCATGATTCCACCAGAAGAAGTCGCGCTTGCAGTAACCGACTTTGGTGGCGCGTATGGCACAACGATAACAAAAAGCTTGCTCATAATGTTTGTTGATTGAGCGATTGTTTTCACAAAGCCCATATACTCGCGAATCTGGATTTTTAAAAGATCATTTACTTCTGCTTTGAGACGTTCGTCAAGAAGTATAAGGTAAGGACGAATGTCTAGACGACGTGACTGTATAAAAATTTGTGTTGAGAATTCTAGGGAGTTTAGAAAACTTTGGAACTGCATCAAAACTGCTTGTTGTTCGTCCGCGGATTTAAGCGCGAGGTTGACCGATGATGCCATAAGAAGCATACGGATGGTGCCATCTTTCAAAATCACGACACCGTCGCGGATTTCTTTGATAGGAACAAAATCTTGCGCTGCTTTTGATTTAACGGCCATAATAATTATTTCAATATTGTATCATCTTTTCCGCCTAGAATTTTTTCCTCAGGCTCTTCTTTTCCGCGCACATCCAGGTTGAAGGAGGTGCTTGATAGTTTTCCAGTAGGAACAGACGGTGTGGACATTGGCATTGATGGCAAAAATTCCTCTTCTTTCCCTGCATTCGCTTCCTTTGTGGTTTTCTTCCATGTATAGAGCTTGTCGCGAAGCATATAGTTGAAGCCAGCTTCTAAAATTTCAATGAAAGGTCTGCCGAGTTTCTCTTTTGGATAAAAAGCGAGAGCCCACGTGAACACAGCGATTGCCAAAATAATTGGCGCCTTGATTGCTATGTATGGAATGACGCGCCATACCAAGTATATTGCGCCACCTCCACCAGCCACATAGATAGCTTGCTTTAACGTAAGCGGACCAAAAAGTTTATCCTCTATGTCGATGTATTGAGGAATGTGAAATTGCATACGTATATTATACACAGTGCGCGCACAATTGACCACGGGTTGTTTTGTTTGAAAAACAAAACAACCCGTACAATTGACAATTAACTGGGCCCGTCAAATGTTCGCAAAGCGGCACTACTCAATCGGTTCTCGGTATGGGTCTGCTTGGTAAATAGGCGGAGCTTTTGGCGCTTGTGTTGCAGACAGTGGCGGTGCCGACGGTTCAATAGCAAGTTCGCCCAAGGATTGCTGTCCAGCGGTAAACACCTTTTTCATTTTTTCTTCAAATGGGTGCGTTGGAGTTTCCTTTGCTTCTGCTTCCTCAAACTCTGGAGTAAATGATGTCAAAAGCGATTCGCCTTCTTCTGTAGGTAAATTTTCCGGCGCAACATCAGGTATTCGGTGGACATTTAACACTGAACCACTGACAACTGACGGAGATGCTTGGGCTAAGGGGGCTTCCTCCGCGACAGCCTGTGTCTGCACGGAGTCATTCCGTGCTTCTTTTTCAAAGAACTCTACAAGCGCAGGACGGATTGGAGAAAAAATTTTCTTTTCTACGTTTGCAACGAGTGCTTCAAGCACGGCGCCTTTTATACCTACTTCTTGTTCGAGCATTACACTAAAGGCATCTGGGTGCACGAGACCAACAAGAGCAAGTGTTGCCTCACGCTTGAAGCCATATAGCTCATTCTCTGGCAGGTTGTAGAGAGACCCAATTTCATCAAGGTCTTCAGACCACGGAGCAGATGAAAGAAAAGAAGTAACCTCATTCGGAAGTTTCCCTAATTGTTCTTTGAAAATTTTTTCTGCTTCGTTGTCCATTGTGTTATTTTAGTGTTTGTCTCCGCCCTCAGTTTCTGCCTTTGGTTTCTCCTCCACCTTTTTCTCCTTTTCAAGAATTTTCATAATAATTTTTGTAGCGTCCTTTTCCTCCTTCTCTTTTTCTTCTAAGTCTTTAATCTTGGTAGTGCGAATTTTTTCCGCGCTACGCTTTGCTTGAGTGTGGCTGTAGGCGCCACGATATAAGCCTGCCCCCGCAATTCCGCCAGCAATAGCTACCGCGGGGCCGGCTAATATTCCTCCTGCTATCGCCCCGACTCCTCCCATCGCCATAGTAGTAGTTTTTGCTCTCCCTTCAATATATTGAGCGTGTACTTTTCGGCGACGCTCGTTTTCTTCCGCCACTAAATCTTTCTTTTTCTCTTCCTCAAGCTTCTTTTCTGCTTCTATTTTTTCTTTTTCCGCAATTTCCAATACCTTTTTAAGGTTTTGGTCATATACGCCAGATGTGCGAGAAGCCTCTTCTTCTTTTTCTGCTTTATCAAATGCCGACTTTTTTTCATTAAGACTTATTTGCGCAAGGTCAACCTTCTCTTTTTTAGAACCTTCTAGTTTTTCTTTTTCTTGGTCAGTAACTTTATATTTCTTTGCCTCCTCTAGGTCGCGTTTATCTTGTCGCTCCATTACGCCTTTAAATCCACCCTTTGCACCTTCACCCGGCTTTTCTATCCCAAGTATTCCAGTTGCTTTTCCTGTTAAACCAGCTGTTTTTGCGACTGTTTGGAATGCTTTAGTCCCGCGTGCATCCCACGTGCCAGTACGGGCTTTGTCAGTCAATGTAAGAGCCTGACGACCTGCAAATCTGCCTATTGCGCTCTCGCCCGTCGCCATTTTTTGGAACGTGCCACTTTCTTGAACCTTTTGCGCAAGACGTCCGCCGAGCCCTCTCCCTAATGCAGATGTTCCACCCGATGCAACCATTGCGCCGACACCGATAGCTTGGCCTGCTAACCCAGCAACCATCCCACCAAATTTGCCAGCCATATCCTCGGCAATTCCGAGTGCCATCTTAAGCGCAAAAATAAGAAGTGTTGCAACAATTACAGGACCAAGAAGGTCTTTAAACCAATTGTCCGTTTGCTGAAAACCACCAAGGATACCCGTTCCACCAGAAATAACCTTCATTATAATGTATACAAAAAACAGAAATACAGGGGCTATAAAAGTTTGTCCCATGAGTGTGTCTAGCCATTTATTAAAGATGTTCCCTTTAGGCATTACCATAGAAATAAATGCAAACGGAGAGATAATCATAAGTCCCCAAAAGATTATAAGGCGGCCCATAAAAAGAAGCGCCACTTTGAAAAAGATATACGCTGCAAATCCGCTTACAACTGCAGCGACGAGAAATACAATAATTGCGTCTCCGCCACTCGTGTCTGGGCCTTTTGTGGCTGCACTAAGGAACTGCTGTGGTTGGAACGCCGCGGCGAGGCCCTCGGAAACACTCGTTGTGCTGATGGCGCTTTTTATTCCAACAGCAAGGACGTTTCCCGCGTCAATGACAACTTTTGTGAAGAAGAGACTGAAATTTATAAGGAGTGCGATGATTATTACATTACGTACTACCTTTTCCCATCCTTTTACACCAAAAATTGTTTGGATTCCTGTATAGAGAAGTATAAATATGAAAATCATATTTGAAAAATCTCGTACAACAATCCACGTAGAGTTTATAAAAGGAGGAGCAACCATCTCTCCTTCTAAGCTTAGAGAAAGTATTTGGTCAAAAATATACCCAGAACCCATAAGCGCGTACGCTGTGGGTTTATAAATTATTTTATAAACTGCTTCCGCAAAACAAGGCATTAAGTTTGTGGCTTTTGTTGCAGACCAAACTACGCAGTCTTGTTGCATTTTTAATGCTATTGAATCATCCGTATTCCATGCGCTCGCGTTTTGCTGCGCCTGGCGCGCAGCGTTTATATATTCAGGAGTAAATTCAACAGGTGCTGTGTTGGCAATATCATTCTGTCCTTGTTCAACTAGAGTTGTCTGCCTTGTTTGAGCGGTGTCTGTAATTCTTGTGGTACCAGTGGTTAAAGCCTCTGTCACAGCGTTTTGAGCCCGGTATGATTCTATTATGAGGTCCTGCCTTTCTCTCGCCAACACAAGTGCGCTTTCAATCTCTGCGGTTGCCGTATCCAACGCATCTTTTGCGCCCCTAAGAGTCGATTCTGCAGCTCGGCATTCTGCACTGAGGCTTAACCCTGGTATGCTACAGTTCTTGTAGTCGAAGTCATTTTGAGCGCTACTTACTGCAATCTCTGCCGCTAGAATCCTTTTAAAGGATACCTGAACAAGGCCATCGTTTTTTATATTTGTTAATATTAATTGCGCTTGACTTGCGGTTATGTCCGAAGGAATTTCGGCTACTCTTCCTGGACCTGGTAGATACTTTGCATCAAGAGGAAGAATTTCAGATAAATCGCCTATGATATCCGCGCTTGCAATATTTACAATCGTGCCAAACCCGACAACAGAGAATACTATTGCGAAGACAAGTGGCACAAGTTTTTTATTAAGCCAGTGTGTCATTATTGTTGTAATGGTAACGTCCTGAAACTTCTTGCTACTCCATACAGGTTGCTTGGTGTCCCAGTTTGTGATGTTCCTACATTTGCTGTAAACCAATATGTAGTATCTGGAAGAAGATTTGGAACAACATAACTAAAGGTTTGGCCAACAACGTTTACTGGTATTGAAACTGGGAAAATGACGCCACCTGTTGGTATTGGCTTGTAAGGTTGCGCCGCTCCAGCAACCTGTGATGCTGAGACAGAAGCTTCAGTGTTTCCAAACAGGAACCATGCAGTAACTTTTGCTTCATAGCCAGCGTATGTTATGAAGCCATTGAGTGTTGCGCTGTTTGAGGTTACGTCAGTGACGATACCTGTGTTTACTGCAACAACAGGAGGTGTTTGGGTAGTTGAGCTCGGTGGTCTTCCCCCGGCTGCAGTAGAACGATCGCTTCCAAAGACAGAACGAACGGCAGTTGTTGTGAGCGTATCAAGAAAAGCGGAAATAATTTTGTTCATATTGTCAGCAAAACCAATTCTATCCATATCAACTCCGAGTGTTTTTGTGAGTTGGTCGCCAACAATCTTTCCTGGTGTGGTGGTTTTACAATATGCCTCTTGAAGAGCTTTTGCGCGAGCTGGATCTGACAGCAATTCCGCGTTTTTTTTGTTTGCTTCTTCTTGGGTCATACTACCGGTGCCACCAGATGAAAAATCGTCGGGATAATAAAAAATATCTGCTGGGTAGTTACAACTAGTAGCATCAATAATATCTGTAAATCCGCCAGACCAACTTAGTTTTTTCTCCTTATCAGCTATAGCTTTTGCTTCACGAGATGCTTGTTCCTGAGCCGTGATAAGCTGTACCCCATATGGGTTTCCACCGTCATTTAATGCAGCGCCCATCAACTCCCACCCACCCTTGCTGAAGTCGCTGTAAAAATCACTCGCCTTAAAGTTGTAGTCTTCTTTAAATGGGCAGGTTGCTCTTTGGTTATATATGTATGGGCGTTTTTTTGCAGAAAGGTCAACAGTGTTAACAAGGTCGTCCTTGTATGATGCGGTAAATTCACAGACTGCTATGTTTCTAAGAGAAAGAACTAGTCCGCCTGCAATACTGTCAGCAATGTCTGTAAAAATTTCGTTGGTGTCCACAGCAAATGAGGGACTCCCGTGGAACCCTCCACGAATCCATGCGATTGTGTTGTTGGTGAGCTGACTCAGAAGATTTTGTGCAGCCATGTACGCAGCGGTGTCAAGAAGATTTTTCCCGGTGACGTCCCATGTTAGTTTTGCTGTATTTATGCCAACGTTTGCAGTACCAGCCGTTGCGGCAACAGGCGCAGAGCCAGCAGTTATGGTATTTTGAGCTGTGTTCAAGGGGTCGGTTACAGCCATTTGTGCTTGTAGGTTGTTTGTTAGTGTAAAAAAGGTACTCAATATAAAAATAGCTGTTAATATTTTTGTCGAGTTAAAAAGATTTTTTGTTTTCATAAAATGTTATTAGTTCGCAAAATTGAATTCGCGGTACGCTTTTTCGGTTAGGAAAAGATCATCAAAACCAACTCTGTATTCCGCAAGCGCGGCAATCCCAACCACAGGGTCTATGAGCATACTTTGAAGCCCAACTATAGATGAGCGCAGTGTTTCGTAATCTTGAATCAAGCGAAGGTGAAGTTGCGTAATACGAGAAGGTGTTTTTATCGCAAGCAAGTCCTTTATAAGGTCTTGGTAAATCGCTTCCTTTTCTTTTAGTTTACCCAGTGTTGTGGTACTTCTAGTTGTCATTGCGGAAAGTAATATTGTAAGATCTGTTTCTTTTTGCCCAGTAGCTACATACTTATTGAGTCGCGCGCTAAGTGTGTTTATGTATAAAAGATTAGCGTCGTAACTGTTGTCTAAGGAAACATTTAGGTCACCCAATACATAATTTTTTTTATGTGGGAGCTTCACCTCTTGAGCAAGAGTATTTGCGATACTCTGAGCGTCTGCGTCGCTTATTTCTGCTGTTGTCACCCCGGCCTGCGAGGTTGCGTATTCTAAGAGGAGTTTCCTTGCAACAACATCTGTGGTTGTTGTTGCCTCCTCCGTGCTCATCTCAATATCACCTTTTGTAGAGCCAAGAGTTTTTGATGTGTACGTCTGTGGAATGACGACTAGAGCATCTTTCCATTTATTGCTACCAAGAGACGGGTTGTCTGTGGGCGCTACGTCGCCACCCTTCCACGCAAGGAAAACAATACTCGCACCAACGAGGATTGCGAATAGAACAGAAAATATTTTTTTATATTGTTTGTTCATAATATGCAGTCCTCGCATATATTATAGCAGAGACATTATGGAAGAGATAGCGAAAAGTTTTGTTTTCTATAATGTTATTTCACAAGGCAGGTCAGGCCACTAACCACTGTGACGTTTCCACCACAAATCCCGCCAAACTGGCCCCAGTTTACAAAGGAATTACCGTTCCAAAAAACCAGTCCGTAATCTTTTCCACATGATGTTGGGTGCGTATAATAAATTTTATCTAGATGCTCCCAATTTGGGTGGTATGTTTTATCAAGCAGGTTCACAGATTGTGTGCCACTTGAGGTTTTTATTAAGTAGTAACGTGTGTATGGGCAAAGATATTTTTCATCACCAGCTCGTAGTTCTCGAGACCAACCAAAGAGACCATGAATAGATGTTGGGTTACTATAAGTATATGTGCAGATAGCTGGTTCGCTACGTCCGTATCTAGAACCAGGCTCGACTTTACCATTTATAGTCCTTGTGATTTCCTCAATTGTACTTCCGAAACCATACGTAAACTGACAATTAACGAAACTTATCATTACTGGGTCGCTTGTTATAGTGCCACCCTCGCCTGTGCATACAAGAGTGTAGGTGAATGTACCTCCTGATTTTTCATAAAGTGAGGTGCTTGAATTTGGTCCAAGGGATGACTTGAGCACCTCGGAGCCTTTGTTCAGTGAGCAACTTTTTGCGTTGGATATGTTCCAAGAGAATTTTATCATTTCAAAAGTGGCGGCAGTCTTTTTGTCCGCGTAAAATGGTGTTTTAACATCTGGTCCTGCTGCTATTGGTTTTGTGCCTACGCTCACAGTAACAGACCTCTCAATTTTTGAGGCTCCTTTTGTGCATGAGAGTGTGTAGGTCTGGTTTTTTGTTAGACCAGATACAGCACGACTTCCAGAAGCATATGTGAATGGTGGCAAGCCGGTAATGGCTCCGTCACTTGTGAACACACAATAAGTTACATTTTTTAAGTCCCAGGCAAGTGTCGTTCCCTTGTTATATTCAATACTTGATGGGGTTGCAGACAAACTAACTACAGGCGTAGTGTTGTCGGTTGTTGCCCCAGTGGAAACATTGGTGCCAGTACTACCAACGGTACCAGTACCACCAGTGGTCCCAGAGGTGGTGTCTGTTGCGAGCGGTTTTGCTATTGAAACAGTCACTGATTTTTTTGCTGTGCCTTTTGGGCCGGTGCAACTCATACTAAATGTGTACGCAGTTTTTGGCGAAACAGAAAAACTGTCGCTAAGCCGAAGCGTTTTTCCTGCGCTATCAACACATCGGTCAGCATTGATTGCGTTCCACGAGATGAAAGATTGCTCTCCTGTTTTGACCGCTTCTGGGTACGCAAAGAGAGTAATAGTAGGAGCAGTCGTTACAAATATTGTTAACGATTGTAAATCAGTGCCCTTTGGGCCGGTGCAAAGAATATCAAATGAGTAGGTTTCTTTCGGTGAAAGCGAGACACTACCTGTGGTACTAAGAGAGTCGCCGTCAATGTTGACACATTCGGTTGCGTTGGTTGCCACCCATGAAATTATTGTCGATTGTCCAGGAGAGATTGCTGTGCGGTCGGCAGAAAGAGCAATCCTTGGAAGCAATTCTAGTGTACTCGTTGAGGTTCCTTCTCTAGGCGCAAGCTTTGCAAAGTCTGCCAATCGTTGCGCTTGAGCATCCTCTGATGTGCTAGGTGTGGTGCTTCTAGTTAGAATAAACGTAAGACCAACAAGAAGAAGCAAAAAAACAACGAGTCCAATAATCAAAAACTTTTTCTTTTTATCGTCCTGTATGATGCTCTGGATGTCCATTTTAGAGTAGTTACTTTTTAAGTATAGCACCAGCTGTTAGTTGTGCAATGGAAAGCCACTGATTTAGAGAAAGGTCTTCAGCGCGAGCATTTTCTGCAACCTGCGCATTTTTTAAAACAACCAGAGTTTTTTCACCGAAAAGTTCTTTCAGGTTTCCTGCGAGAATTTTTCTTTTGTGAGCAAAACCTGTTCGCACGACTTCAAAAAAATGTTTTTCAGAAACTTTATCAGCAAAAGATTTTCCTGAGATGTTTTCGATAGAGAGAATTGCAGAGTCAACCTTTGGAGCTGGAGTGAAATAGCGCGCAGGAACCTTTTTAATAAGTTTTGGTGTGCCGTACACTTTTACTGCAATTGATAAGATGCTTTCTTTTTTGTCGCGCGCAACGATTCGCGTTGCAACTTCTTTTTGAACCATTAAAATCATTCGTTCAGGCTTTTCTTTTGCTTCAAGAAAAGTACGAATGATTTGCCCTGTTAGATAGTAAGGGATATTTGCAACGAGTTTGTATGCTTGCCCGCCTAAGTCTTTAGAAAAAAAATTTTGGTGAGTCAGGATTTCCATGATATCCCCATGAACAAGTGTGAATTGCTTCATCTTAATTTCCTCGCTAAACTTTTCTGAAAGGATTGGAATCATCCGGTCGTCCTTTTCAACAGCAGTGACACGAGCTCCAGAGGCAAGAAGTTCTGATGTGAGGAACCCCTTTCCTGGCCCAATTTCAAGCACGGTGTCAGAAGGTGAAAGGTCTCCAGCTCGAATAATATCTCGCGCAACAGTTTTTGAATTTAGAAAATTCTGCCCTAAAGATTTTTTCGCGTGAATCATTTTTACAGTATACCAAATGCTACCAGCTAATATTTATTACGGGTTCACCGCCCTCGTCCCCTACTTCGCGTTCGGTGTAGGTGTCGTCTATGTCGGAGAGGAATTCGGATGGCGCGTTTACTTGGCGTTGACCGAAAATAGTGCGGACGGATGCATACGAGAGATAAAGTTTTTTCTTTGCGCGCGTGATAGCCACGTAGAAAAGTCGGCGCTCTTCCTCGCTATCTTCTTTTGATTGTGGCCCAGCACCCATTCTTTTGTGAGGAAACAAATCTTGTTCAAGTCCAGTGACAAAAACGTACGGGAACTCAAGTCCCTTTGACGCGTGCACAGTCATTAGCTTTACTGCGCGAGAACTTTTCATCATAGAGTCCTGGTCGCTCGCGAGCGCGGCATCGCCCAAAAGTTTCTCCACCGCTTCTTCTGGTGGCAAAATATCGTACTTGGTTGCAAGAGTTACGAGCTCGTGAATGTTTTCAAGGCGGTCATTGTCCTCGTCGCTCCCTGTTTTTAGCGATGACTCAAGCCCGGATTTTTCAGAAACAAATTTAATAAGCTTTGAAGTTTTTTCCACAAGCGCGTATTCTCTAATTGATTCAAGGAGTGCCCAGAAATCTGCAACACGCTTTTTCCCAGCTGGGGGCAAGCTTTCCTCGTCCTTTGCAAACATTTTCATTAGAGTTGCTTTGCCGATACCTCGTGGAGGAGAGTCAATGATACGCTTAATGTCCGATAGACTTTCTGGGTTGAGACCTGCGCGGATATAAGACAAAATGTCCTTTACTTCTTTGCGTTCAAAAAAACGTATACCAAGCACTTGGTATGGAATCTCCATAGTGAGAAATGCCTCCTCAAGAGCGCGTGATTGGAAGTTTGCGCGGTAAAGCACCGCAATGTCCTCGGGGTCGGTGCCACTATCAATCAAGTGTTTTATTTTTTCTCCAACGGCGCGCGCTTCTCCGCCCTCGTCGTAGCTTTCAATAAGAGAAATTTTGTCCCCTAGAATATTCCTTGTGAAAAGATTTTTCTCTTTGCGAACAGTATTTTTTTTGATGATGTCGTTTGCAACAGCGAGAATAGTTTGTGTTGAGCGATAGTTTTCTTCAAGGAGAATTGTTTGCGCGCCCTTGTAATCGTTTTCAAAATTTAAAATGTTTTGCAGGTTTGCTCCACGCCAACTGTAAATGTTTTGGTCTCCGTCACCCACTGCACAGATGTTCATTGTTTCTCCAGCGAGCAAGCGCGCCATTTCATACTGCACCGCATTTGTGTCTTGATACTCATCTATATGTATGTACTTCCATCTGTTTTGATATTCTCGGCGCACTTCTGGATGGTCACGCAAAAGAATTACAGTTTTTAAAATGAGATCATCAAAGTCTAGAGCGCTTTCACGCGCGAGAAGTCTTTCATAGCGTTCCCATACAGCAGAAACAATCATTGGGAAATATGCGTTACCAACGTCACTTTTATATTGGGCAAGAGTTACAAGCGCGCCTTTTTGCCTTGAGATAACTCCCGCAATGCGGTCTGGGGAAAATTGTTTTGAATCAATTCCTTGTTCCTTTACCGCTTCCTTTATAAGCGAGCTCGCGCTATTTTTGTCTACAATAGTAAAGTGTTTGTTGAGACCAAATACTTGCGCGTGCGCGCGGAGAATATGCACGCCGAGCGAGTGAAACGTGCCAATGAAAGGGCGCGCGTCGCCGTAGCGCAATCCCGCGTCAAACCCGTGCTTTGCGAGGAGTTCGTTCACGCGTTCCTGCATCTCCTTCGCGGCTTTGTTTGTGAAAGTGATTGCGAGGATTTCGCTCGGTGGCACTCCTTCTTTTACAAGATTTAAAATGCGATGTGTGAGTGTGCTTGTTTTTCCAGTGCCTGCGCCAGCGATTATTAAAATTGGCCCAGTTTTGTGCATCGCCGCCTCTTTTTGTTTAGCATTTAGATGTGCGAGATGAGGCATTACTTCGTTACTCTATCATAAAAGGGACGCGCAGGCACCTCCTGCGCGTCCCTTTACTCAGAGCGAGGGATGCCTCTTGTGTGGGGACTTGCGAACGTGACGACGCGAGCACGAGGACGAATCAGCTGATTCGCTCTTGGAGCTTTTTCAGCAGAAAAATATCCGCACCCCGCACAAGACGGCTCCCGAGCGGTATTTATTCCTCCCCCCTCGCTTTCGGCTTCCCTCCACCAGCCTCCAGTTCTGCATAGTTTTGCAAAGTTCTCCTCACCTCTTCTTCCATTAGCGTGTGCATATCTGGAATATTGTCCTCAAGAAATTCCTGAATCAACGCAGGGTCGCCCTTTGAGCCGATTTTTTCAAATTCTACTCGCGCTTCAGCGGAAAGTTTGTCAAAAATAGCAATTGTCAGCGATTTCAAAATAACCTCGCCAAGTTTGACGACAATTTCATCTTGCGCTTCCTCTGGCAATTCGCCGATGCCGAGCTCTTTTATTAGTATGTCGCGAAGTTCCTGATTCTTCATAGTAAAAATATATTATCTTATTATTGATTATTTTGATAGTTTTGCGACCGATGCTCTGCGAATGAAATCCACAACCTTCTCATTTGAATTTGGGTTAACACCCGTCATGCTCGTTACATTTAACAGATAGGATTTCATTTTACTCGTAGCTTCAGAGTTTTCAATTCCAAACGTTCTACCGCCTTCGCTTGGGATTGTGCTTGGATTTGCATTCAAAATTTCCACAACTGTTTTCCCACCAAACCCAACCTGAGGGTCTTTCCAGTTTATAGAATTAATTCCGTCCGTGTGTCCAAATCCGAGGAATTTTGACTCTCCAAAAAGGATATCCATGTCAGTGAAAAGAATTGCATCAGCGCTTGTCTCTATGTGAGCGAGCTCTCCAATATCTCCAGGAAGAATTTCTGATTTAATGAATGATGTTGGAATATTTTGCTCAGACGCTTCATGAATAACACCTTCCATCAAAACATCTTTTGGTGGGACTTCTGGAGTTGCAACAGCCTGCTCAGGCGTTGGTATTACCTGTTGAGGCATATGGGCGCTAACTTCCTCCGGAGCAAATGTTGTATGAAGAGGTTCATTTAGAAACTCTTCATTACTCATTGTTCTTGCGGGTGTTTCATTTCCATAATTTTGAATGTTAGCAATATGCTCAGGAGTGAGATTTTTTGCAGAGGACAAAGCATTGTCCATGAACTCCTTGTCTCCAAAAATTCCGCCAAAATCCACACCCTTTCCAACAGTAATTTTGTTTATATCGGCTAAGCCGTATGAACCAGGGTCTTTTTCAATCCTATCTTTGATAGCGTCAATAACATAAGTTTTTTGTTCCGGAGAAAGATCAGGAAATTTTTCCGCAACAATACTTCCTGCCATTTTCCAAACTGAATCACCGTTTTTTGCGATTTGAATATATTCACCGCTCTCAACAGGAGCTTCCACGTGCGCTCCTCCAAATCCAAAAAAGTCGGATATTTTTTGTAACAGTCCGTGTTCAACAGCATAGTCGCGGGCCATGCTTGGCAATACTCCTGCTATTACAATTGCAAATGTGGCAGCTACTAATTTGTCGCGTCCTTTCGTAAGGCTAGAGCGCTCAACACCTTTCTTTCCAGCGCGCTTTTCAAGCATCTTATCGAACGTAGCAAATAAGCCTGTTCCACCAATGAAACGCAAACCAGCTCCGATTGAGGCAACAGCTGCCGTGGCTGCCGCAGTTTCAACAGCAAGACCAGAAACAATCATTCCTGCTGAAATCATCACTTTGTAGCGAGTTGGGATTTTGTTCCATGTATCTCCCACACGGCGGAGCCATCCCTCTGGAACTTTTTTTTCTTCAGCTCTTGCTTCGGCCATCTCTCCGAGTTTTGCGATGTTTGCAAGCACTTGCTCTCTTGTAACTTTATTTTCCACAAGCGATTCAAATTTCTCAAACGCAGCTTCTTGCCCCTCTTTTGGAGTGCCGACAACTTCCTCATTTTCTACAGTTGTTATCGGAAGAAGTGAATCGTCCTCTGGTTCAGGCGCAGATCCAGCGCTGACAACAGTTTCTTCATTTGTATTTTCAAGAGTTGCGTTTCTTTTCGCCTCGTTTTCTTTCCAAAGGCGGTCCATCGCCACATCATATGCAGACTGAAGAGGCTTTTTTGATTCAATCTTACTTCGTCTTTGTTCAAGCGAAGACATCTCTTTTGCGAGCTCCGCAATCTCTTCTCCAATCTCACTTTTTTGAAATGGACCCTTTGGCTCTGCTTCAAGCTCCGCTTGTCGCGTGGCAACTTCTTTTATGCGGTCCTCCACACGAGAAAGATTCTTCTCGTCGTCTGTAGGCTCAAGAGTAAATTCAAGCGGTGGTAATTCTTGCTTCATAATTTTTTCTTCAACACTTGTTTCGTTTATTGTAGCAGGTTCCGACGTCTGTTGCACAGGCGCCTCACTGGCACCAGTAGCAAGTACATCCATTTCATTTTGCATTTCTTCGTTTTCGTTATTAAGACCAAAAATTCCTGGAGCCACTCTTTCTGAGCGACGGCGATTGAGGAAATTTTTTTCTTCAATGGTCTCCTTGTCTGTATGATGAACACCCTCGTCCCGAACAGGATTTGGTGTTTTGTTATTTAAAATAAGTTCAGCCTCGCGTTCGGCTATAGCAAGCCGATTTTCTGCCTCTGCTTTTTCATTTTGACCACGAATTGCGTCACCAAGAGCCCTGCCGTCATCCGGCGTTGTTTCAAGCTTACTTTCCGCGTGCCTAATTTTCTCACCAGCTTCCTTTGCTTTTTGCCTCTCGGCATACCAGTCGCTAACAATGGATTGAATTTTCTTATGGTCTTCATGGGCTACCGATTCTGGAACAATGCCATTTATCTTGTCCACTTCATTTTGAGCATTAGTAATGGCTTTCCTGATAGCGCTTACTTCTTCTGTTCTGCCAGACTCTACTAGCATTCTTTCTTTAACACGAAAATCCGCAATTGTGAGTAAAAGTCCGTCTTTCTCGTTTTTTAATTTTGATAGTGTCTCGTCTATAACAACAGCCTCCTTCTGCGCTTTTTTAATTGACTCATCAATTTCAGATGGATCGCCTTTGCTCCCCCTGCCACCCCTCATGTTTCTCTGGCGTATTTCTTCAGTTACAATTTTTGGGTCAGCATTTCCGCTCGTTAATTTTGACAATAGATGAGCCCCAACTGACGAGCTTGACCCTTCGGCGCCTTCCTGTGCGAAATTTAGGAGTTGTTTTTCTAGGTTAGACATTTGTTACATTGAATTATCGCACACTTTTGTGGGAGCGTACAATTTAGATGCTTGTTTAGATTTGTATTATACCAAATTTTAACCAAAAAGTCAATGGTTTTCAGTTGTCCACAGCATATCCCCAGCACCCTCCTCAACGGCCTTCTTTTGTGCTAGGCTTTAGTCAGAGCCGGTCCAAGATTTAAACACAAGGCAGATTATAGAGCTTGCGCTCGTTTGTCTGCCAAAACCTTAAAATTTCCGCTGTAAATCACAAATACCTTGTCGGCGTATGATATACGCCTCCTCGGTATTTATGATTTTCGCAGTAAATTTTAAAGTTTTTGCTAGACATTAAATCTTGGACCAACTCCGAACCTCGGGGATAAGCCCCAGGTTTACAGAAAAGAGAGCATTTCCCTTCACGACCGCACGACAGAAAGATACCTATTATATAGACCTATTTCTACAAAATTAAAGGACCTCAGCCGAGGGCAAAAGAAAGCAGGCTGGGCGAAATATGCATATTTTTCAAGGTTCGCTAGCTCCGGGCTCCTTTTTGCTGTCGTTGGCTTTGGTCTAGGAACCCCTTTTGCCTCAGTACACGCTAGGGCTTTTTCCTATTTAAGCAATAAAACAGATAAATCTGTTGTTCTTGCCGTCCGTTCGGAGGCTCAAAATTCTCAGACAATTTCATTTTTAGAGGCGGCAACCAACGTTGATCCAAAGAAAGCGATGGGAGGTGGAGACATTACAATTGTAGGCGACAGCGCGTTTATTTCAGACGCTGGCCCCTCTGGCACAATAGCCGACATTGAATCAAGCGACCACCAGGGCAAAGTTAGCCTTTACGTTGTTCGTTCTGGAGACACTATTTCACAAGTTGCAAAGATGTTTGGCGTTACGGTGGAAACCATTTTGTGGGCAAACGACCTTACGCGCGGGGCAAGCCTTCGTGAAGGACAGCATCTCGTTATTCTTCCTATTGACGGTGTTCAGCATACTGTTCAAAGAGGCGATACGCTTCGCGGTATTTCAAATAAGTACAAGGGAGACCTTGAGGAAATCCTTGAGTTTAACGACATGACAGCCGATCAAAAGCTAAGCATTGGTGATATTGTCATCATTCCAAATGGCAAGGAGGTTCTAACACCTACGGGCGTTACGACTACATCTCGTTCTCGCACTATTGCCTCGTATCCATCATACGTTGGATACTATGCGCACCCAGTGCCAACCGGTCACAAGACACAGGGCACTCACGGGTACAATGGCGTGGACTACGGAGCTCCAACAGGCGCGCCAGTGTATGCGGCGGCTGAAGGTACGGTTATTGTAAGCAGGTTCAAAGCTGGCTCCTGCGGTCGCACATGTTTCGGCGGATACGGCAACTACATTGTTATTGAACATCCAAACGGCACACAAACTTTGTACGGACATTTGAATGCTGTATACACATCAGTAGGCGGACGTGTTGAAAAGGGTCAGTGGATTGGCGAGGTTGGAAACACTGGCAAATCAACAGGCGCGCACCTCCACTTTGAAGTCCGTGGAGCTATGAATCCGTTTTAGGGGGAAGAATGGAGAATGGGGAATTTGGAATGGAGACGAAATACGGGCGAGGCCAGAGGCCTCGCCCGTATTTTGTTACTACTTGGTGTCGTATTTAATTACTCTCCTATGCGCTTTTCTTTTTCGCTTATATAGAAGATATAAATCATTTCAAGTATGCCTAAGGTGTTGATAAGTAGCAATGCAATAAACCACCATACGCTATTCTTGCGAGCGGACTTCCATAACGCATAACCCTTCCACGGAATAGTCCAAAGGGCAACGACTACAAGTATCCACCAGTTTTCTAGTAAAAATTGTTCCATATATTAATTTAATCGCATTTCAAATATTAACGCAACTCCGTCGGCCTGTACGCGAGTGCCTCTAGAATATGACGCTCTTCTATATCGCTTGAGTTGTCCAAGTCCGCAATGGTGCGCGCGACTTTGATTGTTTTGTGGTGAGCGCGTGGTGAAAGTTTCAATCTTTCAGCAGACGCGTTGAAAAGCGCGCGAAGTTTTGGCGTTAGTTTAATAAAAGTTTCAATATCATCAGCGCGCATTTCGCTGTTCGTCGTAATCTTCCTTGCATGGTTTGTGAAACGCGCATCCTGCAAAGCGCGCGCTTTTGCGATGCGTTCACGCACATCGCTTGTTGATTCACCAGTGCTTGCAGAAGAAAGTTTGTCGTGACTCATATGTGAAACCTTTACCCAAAGTTCAATGCGGTCCATAATCGGGCCGGAAACTTTTCGCGTGTATGAAGCGAGTGTGCCAGGCATACAGGTGCACCTTTCCTCGCTTCCATATTTTCCGCACGGACACGGATTCATTGCGGCGAGTAAAATAAATCGCGCGGGAAAAGTGTCGTGCCCTTTTGCTCGCGTGATGCGAATGTGCCCCTCCTCTAGCGGTTCACGAAGTGACTCAATGACACGCCTATCAAACTCTGGAAATTCATCTAAAAAAAGCACACCGCGATGAGCGAGAGTAATCTCTCCCGGTTTTGGGACTGTGCCACCGCCAATAACTGCGGGATACGACGCTGTGTGATGCGGAGCGCGAAGTGGTGGGCGCGTCATAATATTTTCGCGAAGTGTTCCTGCGACGGAATGAATGCCTGTAACTTCAAGCGAATGTTCATTTTGTAAATCAGGAAGCAAATGCGGAAATGCTTGCGCGAGCATTGTTTTTCCTGTTCCAGGTGGCCCCCACATTGCGAGGTTGTGGTTGCCTGCCGCGGAAATTTCCAGCGCGCGTTTTGCAAACTCCTGTCCTTTGATATGAGAAAGATCAACGATTGTCTTGTCGCTTGTGGTGTTTGTTTTGTCTGTATCGGCTCGCAGTGTCGGTGTTAGGAAAAATTTATTCTTTTTATCAAGATGTTGCAGTACTTCAGATAGGTTACGAGCTCCGTACACGTTAATTCCTTCCACGAGAGCCGCTTCGCTTGCATTATGAGTTGGCAAAAATATTTCTGTGAAGCCAGCATTCTTTGCGGTGTTGGCAAGAAGAAGCGCTCCATGAATGGGACGAAGGACTCCATCCAGAGAAAGCTCGCCAAGAAAAAGACGCCCTTTTGGATCAAACTTTGTTTCACCGGACGCCACTAGGTACGCGAGCGCAATAGCAAGGTCGTAGTGAGAACCTTCTTTTTTGAGTTCGGCCGGCGCAAGAGAAATAACAGTCTTCTGATTTTTTTGTTTCGGAGAATCAAAGCCGGAGTTTTTTACTGCTGCGCTCACTCGGTCGCGGGATTCATCCACAGAAGTGCTTGGCAGTCCCACTAAAGAAAAAGAGTTGAGCCCTTTAGAGAGATCAACTTCTACATCTACTATATGCGGGACGAGACCGACTATTTGCGCTGAAAATAGTTTTGAAAATTGCATGATTGGGGGACATTTAACAATTGACGTTTGACAATTGACAGTGGGTGCATTCGTCAAATGTCAATTGTGCACACCGAGAAGGTTAAACGCGAAGCGTTTAACCTTCTCGGTGCGCGATGCATGTTGGAGCGGAAGGGTTTGCTTCTAGACGAGCGCCCTCAATTTTCTCTCCGCAGATACGGCAAACACCGTAGGTGCCTGCATCAATGCGCGCGAGAGCAGCGTCTACTTCTAGTAAGCGCGCTTCTAGCTCCACTTCTATTGCCGCGCTTTCTTCAAATGCTTCCATGCTGTCCGCTACATCGTTTACATCAGCGGTTGGGTTGTTTAGGTCAGGAGCAGATGGCTCCCAGTCGCCTTCTATTTCAGGGTTTCTGTGTCCCACACCGGAAAGCTCTCCCTCAAGGCGCGCTTTTTCTTCAAGTAATTTTGCTTTTAGGTCGTTTGTGTTTGTCATGGTACCCGTAGTGTACCGCGTTTAGTTTTTGCCTGCAACAGGAATGATTGCCTCAAGAGCCTTCTCACTTCCAGCTATTACTAGAGTGTTTTCATTTGCGAATGCGTATGAGATTGTTTTCCCAGACGGCGCTTCTACTACGCGGGCGTCTCGCTCAAGCGCGACTATGTCCTGGAATTTAATTTTTGATTTTAGTTCTGTGTTAATATTTGTTCCAAACAATAAATCAAAAGCGCGTGGCAAGTCCTTTTCCCAATCAAGCATGCCGGCAAACCCTGTGTCGTAGCCGGAAACTTTTAGAATCATAAATGGCGTTGCGTCCCAATTTTCCTCTCCCCAGAAACCAATCATAAAAGGTTTTTCAAGTGAGCGAGTGAGAATTTCAGGCGCGGAAATGTCCGCGAATACGAAAAAGCGGTTTGCGGAAATCGCTGTAGGTTCTGCTCCAGACGATTCTTCAAAATATATATTCTTGATTAATCCTGCAGTTGCTCCTTCTCCCAACTCATCAGATATCTCATCAAAAATTTGTTCGCGTGTTTTATTTGTTATATTAAGTCGCTTTTCACTTTGCGCTGGAATGAGTGATGGCGCGAGTGAGATTATAGGTTCCGTTGTCGTTGCTGTTGTTTCGCCGGTTGTTGGTTTTCCAAGAGAAGGGAAAGAAGGAATAGAAATGTCTGGCAGTTTGATGTTGCTAAATTTTGGCAACACAAATATGTACGCAAGCACTAGCGCTGTAATGACGAGGAGAACAACTATAACAACAATAATTCGGCCGTGCGGTTTCGGCGCGGGAGAAAGGTTTTCCGTTTGAGTTTTGATTGTTGATGATTCCGCGCGCGCTGTTGCTTTCTTTTTCTCCTCCGCTATCGCAATAGAGACAACAGATTCGTTTTGGTTTTTTACAGCGTCTGCCATATCGCTTTTCATCGTGCGAATGAGACGAGGAGGCGCGATCTTCTCAGACTCTGGGATGTCGGGTCTTCCTTGAAAGACACCAGGCTCTAATTTCTTGTGAGGTACGATTGGTTCCATCATTTTTAATTATACACTGTATCATTTGTGAATCCAACCAATGTGTTGCAATTTTGGATATACTGTGGTAGTGTACGGACTGGTTTTTGTACGTCAACTTATAAAAAAGGGAAGAAAAAATGAAGAAAGAAGATTCCGCAACTCGCGATATGTCCTCACCAAAACATTCGTACCACGCGCGCAAGGATGCCTCAACAACACAGGCTGATGGAAATCCGTCTGGGACGGAGCCAAAGCAAAGCAAACGTGTCATCGTTTCGGAAGAAAGTGAGATGTTTGATGTTCCTCATATGCAGTACTTCTAATCTGTAACCCAAAAGCAAGAGCCCGTCGAGCACCATTATTGGTGCTCGACGGGCTCTTTTCTTTTCTTTACTCACTCTTTGGAGGAGTTTCCTTGCGACGATTTGGCGCCTGTTTGCGTGGACGGCGCGCGCTTCCTGTTCCAGCGCTTCCACCACGGAAACCGAGAAGGTACTTCCGCTGGTCGTCACACATATCAACAAAGTCGTCTGCTGCCTCGCGAAGCTTGCCTGAAGCAGAGCGTCCAAAAGTAATGACTTCAACTTGTGTGCCCATAAATTTTAAATATTCAACAAGCGGTACAAAGTCGCCGTCGCCCGAGGCGAGGACTACCGCGTCTACTTTTGAGCCAATACGGATTGCATCCACAGCGAGACCAACGTCCCAGTCTGCTTTTTTTGCCCCACCAAAAAAGATTTGGAGGTCTTTTGTTTTTGTCTCAATGCCGAGGGAATTCAAAGCTTCAAAAAAGCTTTTCTCCTCTTCGCCCTCTGTTGTGATAACATACGCGATCGCGCGTACGAGATGTCTGCCTGCTACTGCTTCTTTTAGAACTGCTCCAAAGTTTACTTTTGCACCGTATAGATTGCGGGCGCTGTGGTAAAGGTTTTGTGCGTCAATGAACATCGCAACGCGTTGTTCCTTTTGTTTGATTATTGCCATATTAAAATGTGCGCGCATCTTGCGCGCGAAATGAGTTATTTATTAAAAATGATTACCGAGATACTACTAATAGTATCTCATGAAGCGAAGTAAACAAAAAGTCCTGCAATGCAGGACTTTTCACAACGAAAAATTCTCTATTTTAAGCCGATTTTCTTTACGATAGTATCGTAACGATCCTTGCTCTTGCGCTTGAGATAGTTCAAGTGCGTGCGACGGTCTGCAACCATCTGTAGAAGGCCTCGGCGCGAGTGATTATCTTTGTTGTTCTTCTTCAAATGTGAAGCAAGTTCATCAATTCGCTTTGAAAGCACGGCAACCTGAGCCTCTGGTGAGCCAGTGTCTGTCGCGTGAATCTGCGCTTTCTTGATAATAGTCTGTTTCTGCTTTGTCGTAATCATTAGATACACTGTAGCATATCTTGACGAGAATTGCAATACCTATGCAGAACGACCCCAAAAACGCCGATTTTAGGCGTTTTTTCTAATATGTCTTGTGATTTTGTGAATATGCTCCTCTGCAAAGATGCCGATAAGCATTCCAGCGAAACTTAGCCCTAGGCCAACGAGAGTTGCGGGAATAAGCGGGTCGGTAACATAAAGTTCGGTAAATTGCCATCCAAGAGCGCCGAAAATTATCGCAAAAAGAGCGCCCAAGCTGTTTGCTTTGTGCCAATACAGTCCAAATACAAGAGGCACAAATGCTGAGACGAGTGTTATTGAGTATGCTCCACTCACGAGTTCGTAGATACTTCCCTGTCTTGAAGCAAGCGCGAGAGCTCCCAAAGCCACGATGACAATCGCTGAGCGGATTATCTTTAAACGAGTTTTGTCATTAATGTTGTTAAAGAAAGGTTTTATGACATTTTCTCCGAGGAGTGTCGCAGGAGCGAGGAGCGCGCCAGACGCGGTGCTCATGATAGCTGAAAGAAGAGCGCCAAAGAAAAAGATTTGAGTTAGCATACTTGTGTTGTCCAAAATAAGCGTTGGAAGAAGTTGCTGAGGGTCGCTCACGACAAGCTCTGGATATTTTATGCGCGCAATGAGACCGAGAGTTAGCGGAATGAGAGCGATGGTGAAGTACATCACGCCTGCAGATATTGAAGCCCATTTTGCTATTGCAGCAGATTTTGCCGACATAACACGCTGGTACACGTCTTGTTGAGGAATAGATCCGAGGCCGATAGTCATCCACGCGGCGACCCATGCGAGCCAGTCTTTTGTGTTTGCGTCTGCCGGCGTGAGCCTAAAGTACTCTGGCGGGGTGTTTGTGATAATTGAGCTAAAACCGCCGTTTTGCAAAAGCACTTCTACCAAAATAACAATAAGACCGAGAACGATAACGCCCATTTGCACTGTGTCGGTGATGGAAACCGCCCACATACCGCCGATATATGTGTAGATTACAACGATAATTGCGGCAATAAGCATGCCAGTGATTGCCGGAATACCTAGAAGCATATTGAGGATAATACCGAGCGCCACAAATTGCGCAGCGACCCAGCCGAAATATGTGAGAATGATGGCAACAGAAAGCATTGTTGCGACTATTTTGTTGTAACGCTCATGGAAGTAGTCTCCAATTGTGAGGTTTTGGCGCGCGTAGAGTTTTTTTGCAAAAAAGAGACCAATAAGGATGAGACAAAGGCCTGCGCCAAAAGGGTCCTCAATAACTGACAAGAATCCTCCTTCTGCCATTCGTGATCCTGCTCCTAAAAATGTTTCAGAGCCAAACCATGTGGCAAACACAGTTGCCATTGCCATAGAAAAAGGCAAATGACGACCAGCGAGGGCAAAGTCTTGCGAAGACCTAATCCTGCTTGATGCGTAGATACCAATCGGTATCATCAGTAACATATATATAAGTACGAATGTTGCTACCATATTATTTAGAAAGCGAGCGAGCCACCGCATGGCTCGCTCGCAAATTAACTATAAAAATGACTCCTCTTCCTCGCTCTCGTCGCCAGTTACGATTTCTATACCGCCCTCATCCATAAGCTCGCGTGAAAATTGATCAAGTGGCTCCTGGTCGCTACCAGTTTCGTGAGGTTCATTGCGCTCACCGCCAATGATAGAAATCCCCTGCCCTTCAAGCGCGCGAAGGGACGCGTCGTCCTTCTCGTCGTGGACTTCCACGTCAGAATCAATCGGCCCTTTGTCCATATCGTGCGATTCGGTAATGATGATGTAGTCGTCTGACGAGCTCATGAGAAAACGATACCACAAACGACCAACTACTGACAACCATAGGCAGGTGGGTTTGCGCTTCGCGCAAACCCACCTGCCTATGAAACGCGTTGTTGGTTGTATGTTGTTAGTTGTATAATCATAGTATGTCGCACAATATCCCCCAAACATCACTTGGTAAATTCGCGCGTGAATATTTGGAGTATTTGGAAATTGAACGCGGGCGAAGCATAAAGACCATTGAAAATTACGAACACTATATTACACGTTTTTTGGTTGCAACTGGAGCAAAAGAACCAAAAGACATTGACGACGAACTTATGCGCACGTTTCGGCTGTGGCTCAACCGCCAAAAAGCTGGAGTGCGTGATGGTCGCCAGGAAACATTAAAGAAGAAAACACAAAATTATTATCTCATCGCCATTCGCAGTTTTCTAAAATATTTACGTAAACGAGGCGTGGAGTCGTACGCGCCAGAGCGTATTGAACTTGCGAAGGTCGCTGAGCGCACTATTGATTTGCTCACGCCACAGGATTTGAGGCGACTACTAGATGCGCCGAGCGGAGACGGAGTGAAGGAACTTCGCGACAAGGCAATTCTTGAATTATTTTTTTCTACTGGGCTTCGTTTGTCGGAGTTGTGCGCGCTCTCTCGCGATATTGATATTACACGCGATGAAATATCTGTCCGTGGAAAAGGTGAAAAAGTGCGCGTGGTTTTTATTTCAGATGATGCAAAAAAAGCAATTACAGCATATTTAAAAAAGAGGACTGATATGGACGACGCGCTTTTTGTGAGTGAAGGGAAGAAGGCAAGAGTAGACGGTTCGTTTCGCCTCAGTCCCCGCTCAATAGAACGCATGGTAAAGTTTTATGCTGTAAAGGCCGGCATTATGGACAAAGTTACTCCACACATTTTACGGCACTCATTTGCAACTGACTTGCTTTACAATGGCGCCGACATTCGCTCTGTGCAGATGATGCTCGGTCATTCAAATATTTCCACAACACAAATCTATACTCATATTACAGATAGCGAACTACGAAACGTACACAAGAAGTTCCATAATAGATAAAAGAAAACGCGAGAGATAATTATTATCTAACGCGTTTTTAGTTACTGTTCATCTGGATGAAGCATCTCGCGAAGACGCTTCAGCTCAGCTTCATTTTTCTTAAGATGTTTTTTTGCATCGCTGTATCGCCCTAGGTTGTAAACAACTGTTTCTCTTAATGAGTTTACAACTCGCCGGCAATTAACAACATTTGCTTGCAGATATTCAAACCGTTGTCTGGCTATTCGCGCTTGATCATCTTCATCACGAGTATTAAATGTGCTCACGATACACCTCCTTTCTGTGAATGTGTTTCCACTTTAAGTCTATTCCCTATTCGTAAAATGCACAACGGTTCTATATACTATAAGTATGAGAATAATCTCTTGGAATGTTAATGGCTTACGCGCAATTCACAAGAAAGGCAATTTTGCTGAAATTATAAAAAAAGATTTTGACATTTTGTGTTTACAGGAAACAAAAGTTGAAGAAACTCAGCTTCCCGAAGAAGTCCGCGCGCCAAAGGGCTATTTTGCATACTTTTCACACTCAAAAATGCGAAAGGGGTACAGCGGTGTGGCTGTTTATACAAAAGAAAAGCCTGAAAAGGTGGAGGAAGGAATGGGTCTAAAGGACATTGACCAAGAGGGTCGCCTTCTTGTCCTTTACTTTCACGACTTTGTCCTTTTGAATTGCTACTTCCCTAATGGTGGCGGTGGGCCTGTCCGATTGAAATATAAGCTAGACTTTTATGACGCATTTCTCGTTTTCACAGAGAAGCTCCGCAAAAAGGGGCACAAGGTTATTATCTGCGGTGATGTAAATACTGCGCACGAAGCTGTTGATCTTGCTCGCCCAAAAGAGAATGAAAAGAATACTGGATTTTTACCAGAAGAACGCGCGTGGATTGATGAACTCATTTATCACGGCTACATTGATATCTATCGTCACATTCATCCAAATACAAAAGATGTTTATACATATTGGGATATGAAAACTTCCGCGCGCGATCGCAACGTCGGTTGGCGCATAGATTATTTTTTTATTACTTACGACTTACTCCCCCGCGTGAAGGAAACTTCAATGCTCACCAACTTCCTCGGTTCCGACCACTGCCCTATTGTATTAGAATTAAAATAAAAAATATCTTAGATTCGCTAAGATATTTTTTATTTCACCCCGTGCTTCTTGCGAATCACTGCGAGTTCTTTTTCTTCCTCTTCCTCTTTCTTTTCTTTTCCTTCTTCACCAAGTTTTTTTAATTCATCAATAGGAAGTTTTGCGAGCTCAAGTGTGCGTTTCACGAGAAACGCTTCTGTGTTGAGCTCGGGGTCGTCAAGCACTTCCTCTAGGAGGGCGTGGAGGATGAAGCCAAGTTTTGGACCCGGCGTTTCACGAGTAACCTCCATTATTTTTTCTCCATCAATCTTTAGCATTCCCACAGACACAGGCGCGCGCATCGCTTCCTCTATCATTGATTCATATTTACGCAAACGGTAAGGCGCTTCCTTTGGACGGCCCATTCCTATACGATCGCATGCGCGAACTTTCATCAAGTCCCACACATTGTCTGGTCCAACATTTTTCACAATGCGACGCACCGCGGAGAGCGTAATCTTTTCTATGTCAGAAAAAAACAAATGGTAACGCACGAGTGCTGAAACAACATCAACAATTTTTTTAGGATATTTTAAATGTTCAAGAACTTTTTTTGCAACACGTCCACCCACTACATCGTGCCCATAAAATGTCCAATCATTTTTTTCTTCTGACCAACGTCGTGTCTCTGGTTTTGAAACATCATGAAGGAGCGCGCCGAGTCGCACGTGGAGAGGCCACTCGCGGTCCGCAGAGTGTTGTAGCGCGCGCAGGTTGTGTTCCCACACTGTGTAAATGTGATCGCCGTTTTGTTCAACATCAATTCCACGCTCAATATCAGGCGCGATATATTTTAGAAGTCCAAGTTTCTGGCACATAACAATTCCAATCATCGGGTTCTTTGTCATTATCATTTTCGTAAATTCATCACGAATACGCTCCATAGAGATGTGCTTCAAATCCCCTGCTTTCTCTACAACTGCGTTTTGAGTTTCAGATTCAATTATGAAACCAAGGTCTGTGGCAAGACGTACCGCGCGGAGAACACGAAGAGCATCCTCGTTGAAACGCTCCTGTGGATTCCCTACTGTACGAATGACTCTGTCCTTTATGTCCTTTAGACCGCCATGAATGTCCGTTAGATGTCCTTTAGATTCGTCGTATGCAATAGCGTTTATAGTGAAATCACGTCGTTTTAGGTCTTCGTCTAGTTTCCCGTGAAACGAAACGCTGTCTGGGCGGCGTTTGTCTGTATATGCGCCTTCACTTCGGTACGGGGTTACTTCTACGACTTTTAAAGTTTCATCATCTGTTTCATTTACAATGCCAACGGTACCATAGTCGTTTTCATAAAAAGAATTCTCAAAAAGCGCCTGGATCTGTTCCGGAGTAGCATTTGTGGTGGCGTCCCAGTCTTTTGGCTTAATCCCCTGCAATATGTCGCGAACACATCCACCCACGAGATATGCTTCAAACCCTGCGTTTCGCAAGGTTTCTGTTACATGTGAAACCTCAGAAGGTATTTTATACGAGATATCAGACTTCATTTAGTTATTGAAACTATACAGTTTTTTTTGCCTTTTGACTACTTTTGCGGTACAGTCTCAGTATCACTTCAGTGTGGTTTCGTTGCCCTCATAGCTCAACGGATAGAGTACCGGTCTTCGGAACCGAGGATGGGGGTTCGATTCCCTCTGAGGGCACAAAAAACAAATGAACCAACCCTCAGGGTTGGTTCATTTGTTTTTTATTGTGCGGATAGGGAGAATCGAACTCCCACTCTCTCGTTGGCAACGAGGAATTCTACCACTAAATTATATCCGCATTTTTACCATATAATTCCCTGCCAGAAAGCATATCAGGGAATAGTGAAATCCACAATAACACCTTTTCCTTAAAATATCTACTAGAAACACCAACAGTGCATACACCATACCCCAAACGTTTAGTCTTGTGTCTGCCATCTATATAGATGCTCTTATTAAAAGTAATATTTTGTAAGCCAGCTTCCTTTATCCAGTATTCTTTGCAATTTGTTTCTTGAAGATCCGGATACAAAAGAAGCCATGCTTTTATTTTTTCGTCGTTGATATCACAAACATCTTTAAGAAAATTAATAAAGATTTTAATCATTGCAGGATCAGTATTTGTCAGCGATACGCGATGTTTGGATGCTTTATCTCCTTCTCCCCAGTACAACATCACTCCAGCAATAAATGTTGGATGGAATTTGAGTGCCTCAAAATCTTTCAGTGCCTCCAGCCTTGCTTGAGTATATAGCTTATCAAGATGCACTCCACGAATATTGTTGAGCTCTATAATTCGCACAGTACTCTTTGTTACCGCAGTTGAGCTAAGATCCTCCTTTATTCTTTGTGACCATGCTGAACCTTTAAACCACGCAGACAGTGTGCTTCTAGGTATTTTTAATTCCTCTTCAATCTCTGAATAGCTCTTACCGGTTTTGCGCAAATTTATTGCCTTATCTTTATCTGTACGCATGTACTAAGTATAGCACGGGTGTTCGGTTTTTCTAGGCACATTCATTCCTAAAGGACATCCGTTACCAGAGAGCACTACTTTGACACATGGTGTCAACGGCTGGAAACGGAAAAATATGGGGGAAAATGCTCAAAACTGTGGATAACTATGTGGATAGTGTTGATAAAGGACATAAAAGTGTGTCATTATAGAGGCGCAAACCGTAAAGGACATGAAGCAAAATCGCGGGAAACCCTTGATATGTAAGGGTTTCACAGGAATTACCCCATTTTTAGGCTAAAATATGGCAATTCTAAGGTGTTTCACGAGAAACGCCCTAAAATGGTACAATGATTTTGATGGCGGAACCCACAGAAAAGCAGAAGATCGGTCGTTTAGGTGAGGATATTGCCGTAAAATACCTAGAAAATAAGGGTTTTCTGGTAATTGAGCGAAATTACCTTAAAAAGTGCGGAGAAATTGACGTTATTGCCAAAAAGGCCGGAATTACGCATTTTATTGAAGTAAAAAGCGTTACACGTGAAAACCTTGGCAGAAATGTTTCCCGTGAAACAGATAGTCCCCATAGGCGAGGCCTATGTAAAGATAATGTTTCGCGTGTAACAGATAAATATCGCCCAGAGGACAATTTGCACCCATATAAACTCAAGAGATTAGCGCGTGTTATCCAATTATATTTGTTTGAGAAGCATGCAAATGGGGAACCAGAATGGGTTTTTGACGCAATTACCGTGCAAATTGATACTAAAACTAGACGGGCAAGCGTAAAATTTCTGCAGAATATTGTGTTATAGTCTTCGCAAATATAGGTATCTGTGCTATGATTTCCCAACGGTTTCTGAATTAGCAAATTCTGAATCAGTAGATTCACATCTTGGATGCAGTCTCCTTGGACGGAGAGAAACAACGATTGAGTCTTGTGTCGGGGTGTAGTATATCGGTAGTACGTCTGCTTTGGGAGCAGATAGGCCGAGTTCGATTCTCGGCACCCCGACACAAGACTTAACCAGAAGCGTGGGACGCTTCTGCGGAAATCTCCGTAAGAGATTTAGATTAGGCCGAGTTCGATTCAGATTCAACAGAATCTTGTCTTGGACATAGGGCACCCCGACAAGGATTTTGACCAAGGCCCCGCAGGGCTCTTTATGAACAAATTAGAAAAACTAAATAGTAAGGTTGTTGGCTATAAGAGAGAACCCGGCTTTGTTTCTGTTGTTGCCGCGCTTGTAGGGAATTTTACAATTACAATTCTAAAAGCTATTGGTTTTGCTGTCTCTGGCTCAAGCTCCCTTTTTTCTGAGGCGGTGCACAGTTTTGCGGACACCGCGAATCAGGCCTTGCTGATGGTCGGCATTGTAAAGAGTCGTCGCGCGCCTGATGAGGATTCTACATATGGGTACGGGCTTGAAAGGTTCTTTTGGGCCTTGATTTCCGCTTGCGGAGTATTTTTTGTAGGTGCTGGGATTACCGTTTATCACGGTGTCCACACACTATTGAACCCAGAGGAGCTTACTATAAAGCCAGAAGTTTTTATTATTCTCGCAATTGCGTTTGTCGTCGAGCTCATTACTTTTTCAATTGCATTTCGTGAACTTTGGAACGAGAGAGGGGAGGATGCGACCCTTGTTGAAGCGTTTCAAGATGGCGACCCGACAGTGCTTGCTGTGGTGTATGAAGACGGCGTTGCAGTCTTTGGTGTTTTTGTCGCGGGAGTTTCTGTTGGACTTTCGTATTTCACGGGAAATCCTATGTGGGACGCGATGGGCTCTATCGTCATTGGTATGCTTTTGGCGTGGGTCGCAATCGTTTTGATATTGAAAAATAAGCGTTTTTTGGTGGAGAAGTCTATTCCAGAGGAGGTGAAGGATAGGATTATTGAAATACTTGTTGCAGACCCGATGATTGAGCGCGTGCATGATTTCAAGTCGTCTGTTGTGGAGCTTGGGAAATACAGAGCGAAGTGTGAGGCAGAAATAAACGGTACTGCGCTTTTTAAAGAACTTTCAAACGGCGTGATGCTTAAAGATGATTACGAGATGATAAAAGGGGATTACCAAGAGTTTCTTCGGTATGTTGTGGACTATACAGACCGCGTACCGCGCGTGATTGGCACACGCATTGACGAACTTGAGGAAAGAATTAAAAAGGAGATTCCTGCTGTACGGCATATTGATATTGAGATAAATTAGTGCAAAAAGCCCTCATCGTTCAATGGACAGGACTCAGGCTTCCGAAGCTTGTAATTGAGGTTCGACTCCTCATGAGGGCATAAAACAACCGCTCAAATGCGTAGCATTTGAGCGGTTGTTTTGAGGTTATGGCTGGAATTACGGTGTTCCTCCTAATTTCTTTGACCAAGCACTGATGCCATTTGGTTCCTTGCCAACCCAAATAGTTGAAATTTCTTGATCTGTTGATGTGTCAATGACGGACACTTTCCCAGAAAGAATGTTTGTGACATACACAAATGCTCCGTCCTTTGAAACAACCACTCCGTGAGGCCCTTGGCCGACTTTTATTTCCTTTACTATCTTTTGCGCGGCAATGTCAATTTTGTAAACCTGCGTTCCAACGGGCGTGCCAAAATAATATCCCTGATCTGCAAGGTACATAAAACGCGAATCAGGAGTTGGGTACATTTGAATAGGGCCTTTCGCATCTGCTGGGAGCTCTAGGTAATCCATTTTTTTTGTTTTTGTGTTGTAAATGGCGAGTTGCTTCGTGTCAAAGATTGATACGACAACGTATTCACCGTCTGGCGTGACCCCAGTCTGAACAGCCGTTCCTGGGAGAGATGTTACAGTGACTGTGTCTGTTTTGAGATCAAGTATTCCAAAACCCTTACTCTTGAAGAAAGCGATATAAGCCGATGAGCCGTCTGGAGACATGCGAATACCATGAGGCTCGCTGTCTATTCCTGTGTTAATTTTCTTTTCAATTGTGTAGGTTGAGGCATTGATTTTGTAGATTACTCCTTCCATTTGCGCCGTCACATAAGCGTATTTATTGTCAGTGGTAAATGCTATATGCGCGAGAAAGATACCGGGGGATGTGGGGATGCGCTTTATAACGCTGTCGGTTATTGGGTCAATTACAACCACCTCGTTTGGCAGGTGCCGCGCGTCAACATCTCGGTTTTTGTCCATATTTGCGGTAGCCCAGACGCTTTTGCCATCCGGAGAAACCTGAACATTGTGAGGCGCAAACGTTAAGGTGCTGTCGTTCTGCTCTATTGAGAGGTCAATCGTGCGGAATCTTGTTTGCTTTTTTGAGTCAATAACTGCAATGTAGCCCGCTCCTTCAACAGCAACGTAAACTTTTTCATCAGGAAGGAAAAATCCTGAGAGCTTGAGTACGCCAATTGAAACAATGATAGCAACAATTAAAACTGCAGGCAGTAATATTTTTTTCATGAATTTTTACGCAAATGGTTAAAGGATTATTTAACAAATATATTGTATCAGTGTCGCCTGTATTGCTCAAGCGCAGAGAATGATTTTAAATTTTAAAAATGTGGAGAACTACAGAGCAAATCATCTTGCGACTCTATTGATTTAAGGATACACTGTATAGTGAAATGAAGCTCGGTACAAAAATAAATCTTGTGCTTATTGTTGTGACTGTCGTAACGCTCACTGTGGGCTTTTGGATAATCATTGGCAGGGAAGCAACTACCATCAAAAAACAAGTGCTGGCGGATGTTGATGCTGTTACACAGCTTGTGCATCAGGACATTGAACGAATGTACGCTCAGATTTATGAGCAAAAGCAGTCGCTCCAGGAAATTATTGACACTGTTGTTAGGAATAATCCAAAGATACTGTATGTTGAAATCGTTGACACTAATGGCGATGTTATTGTTACCACGCGAAGCGCAAATATTCCGCAGAATAAGGAGCGTAAGCTTGAAATATTTAAAAAAGTTCTTGAAACAAAGGAGCTTGTCCTTGATCAAAAAGATGAGGGCGAATACTATGAGCTTGAATATCATTTACCAATATTTGACAGCAAGAAAAATATTATCAGTGTCGCAGAAATAGAAATAAAAACACTGTCAAAGAGCAAGCAACATATTGATGAGGCAAGGAAACTGCTTGACCTTACGTCTATGAGCGTTGAGCAGAGCGCTCGTTCTATAAATCTTATGATCAAGGACGGGGAGCAATATGTCAGAAATATTGTTAACGATGTTTCGCAGTTTGGAAAAATTGACAAGACTGCAGAGTATGGTTTTTTCCATGATGTGGTTGTCTTTGATATGAATCTTGACGTTGTTGCTGTTACTGGCAATGACACGGAAGAATTTGCGCATGACGGTCCGGAATATGCAGAGGCGCGTCGCGATGTTTCAACCGGAGTAAAGAATAAAGTTGAATATTCCAGAGAGCACGAAGGGCAAGCAATCATTACTCGTGTGGAGCCTCTCATAATCTATGATGTAGAAAACAAAATATACGAGGAGGGTTTGTTTACCAACGACAACAATCAAATAGTGGGTGTCATTGAGACGCACATTATGAAGAGCTCGTATCAAAATCGTATAATGGAGCTTATCTTCCGCATGGTTGGCATTGGTATCGTGTTTACTGCGATACTCGTTATTGTGCTTGCGATAATCTTGCGCAGAGAAGTTGTGATACCAATCACAAAGTATTCTCTAGTTGCTAAAAAAATCGCCGACGGAGATTTAAGCCAAACAGTGGAGCATACTTCTAACGATGAAATCGGACAATTCGGACACGTGTTTAACTCAATGGTTGGGAACCTGCGCGAACTTGATAAACTGAAATCTGATTTTATTTCTGTCGCCGCGCACCAGCTTCGCACACCGCTCTCAGGCGTGAAGTGGGTTTTGAAACTTCTTTTAGACGGCGACCTCGGCGCTATCAATGAAGATCAGAAAGGAATGCTCAAGCGTGGTTACGAGACGAACGAAAAAATGATTCAGCTTGTGAACGATCTCCTCAATGTGTCGCGCATTGAAAATGGAAAGTTTGGCTATAAGTTTGAGAAGAATGATTTTATGAAGCTCATCAGCACTCTTATAGAGAACACAGTGCTTCCTTCAAAGGCGCGCAATATTGATGTGCGTTTGGAAAACCGCGCGGGAATTATTCCAGACTTTATGTTTGACCCAGAGAAGCTTCTTATCGCTCTTCAAAATATTGTGGACAATGCAATGAAGTATACGCTCCCCGGAGGGAGGGTCACTATTGTTGTAGAGCGACAAGGCGACTACATAGAGGTAAAAGTCACTGACACAGGTGTTGGTATTCCAAAAGCAGATATAGCGAAGCTTTTCTCAAAGTTCTTCCGCGCGGCGAATGTGATTCACTTGCAGACAGATGGTTCTGGACTTGGCCTGTTCATTGTTAAGAGCATTATTATGCGTCACGGAGGGCAGATTTGGGTTGATTCTGAAGAAGGCAAGGGGACTACGTTTACTGTTGTTGTCCCAGTTGTTGAGGGGCTAATACCAAAGGATGAGGTACCACAAGGTCCTGGAGTGGTGGCTGAGGTGGCAATAGAAGAAGCGTTAAAGAGTTGACCTACGTCCTAGTAGATATCGTAGTTTTGTAATATACTGTATACTATAAAAACCATTATGGATGAGAAAAAGAGAATTATTATTGTAGAGGACGACGCAGTTCTTCGCGATGTCCTTGCAGAAAAACTCCAGAAGAGTGGCTATATTGTAGACACGGCAGCAGACGGTATTATTGCGATGGAAAAGATTCACGCCGTAAAGCCCGATTGTGTTCTATTGGATATTCTAATGCCACGTAAGAGCGGGATTGAGGTGTTGGAGGATTTGCACGCAGACCCAAACTTGAGCTCCATTCCGGTTATCATTATTTCAAACTCTGGTCAGCCAGTAGAGATAAAGCGCGCGCAGGAGCTTGGAGCGAGGGAGTTTTTAATAAAAGCGGTGTTTGATCCAAATGAGGTTCTTGAGAAAGTAAAAAAAGTATTGGCTGGTGGCACAATGGCTCCACAAGGCGAATGGGGTGTCCGCACTCAAAACGTAACAGGCGCAGGAGCCGCAGAGCATCCAGAGGAAAAGCCAACAGTGGCTCAAGCGGCGGCAAGCGTTGCAAAAGCCACAGCGGAAGGCAAAGCATTCATTCTTGTTATTGAGGATGATAAGTTTTTGCGCGAGCTTCTTGTTAGAAAACTTTCAAGCGAAGGATTTGATGTACAGAATGCGATTGACGCAGAGGCAGCATTCACTATTTTAGAGGAACGAAAGCCAAGAGTAATTTTATGCGATCTTATTTTGCCTGGAGTTGATGGTTTTGAAATTTTGAAAAGAATCAAAGCTGATTCAAGGATTGCAGATGTGCCTGTAGTTATTTTGAGCAACCTTGGTCAAAAAGAAGATTTGGAAAAAGCGATGGCGCTTGGAGCAAATGATTTTATGGTTAAGGCAAATTTCACTCTTGATGAAATTGTAACAAAGGTGCGCGGAATGGTTGATGGCAAGTAGTGATAATTAAAAGGCTGGGTTTCGCAACTGTGGTTGCGAAACCCAGCCTTTTTTGCTATTGTCTCCTTAGTTGCAATTTGCGGGTGTAGTTTAATGGTAGAATAGGAGTTTTCCAAACTCTTGGTCGGAGTTCGATTCTCCGCACCCGCACAAAAATAAAGAGGTAAATATGAATATATTTACCGATGGTATTTTTGTAGCGGGTACGGAGAATCGAAAACCGGAGCCGGTATACAAGACGAGCATTGCGAGTGCTTGTCGGCGAGGTCGGGGAGGAAGTTCTTAGCGAGTTTACGAGCTTAGAAACTTGACCCCGATTCTCCGCACCCGCACCAAAAGAAAAAACCCAAGCCACAAGGCTTGGGTTTTTTCTATAAGAATTTTAATGAATTACTTCACTGCATCCTTGAGCGCCTTTGCTGCGCGGAACTTTGGAACAGTTGTTGCCTTTACCTGAATGCTCTCTCCAGTCTTTGGGTTGCGTGCTGTACGTGCTGCGCGCGCCTTTGTTGAAAAGATACCGAGGCCTGCGATTGATACTTCATCACCCTTCTTGAGAGTTTTTACCATCTCACTAAGGATTGCATCAAGTGTTTCCTCTGCTGATACCTTTGTTCCACCCATTTTCTCATGAATGATTTCTGCGATAGCTGCTTTGTTCATAATTATATTTAATTAACGATTAACTTTTTAATACTAAAACGAGTTTCTTACCCGCGTTACTCGCGACTTCCGTTCGCTACTTCCTGTGAACGGGGAGTTGCCCACTTCTACGCGGGTCAGACCTCCTTGTCAAATAGTATACCCCCCTATGTTTTTTTACGCAATAGATACAAGGACTTCTGTGAAGATTGCCAAAATAGAAAATTTGTTATTTAGTTTTTCAGCACAAAAAGTTATCTTGCGTACTCAATCGCTCTAGATTCCCGAATCACCGCTACTTTTATTTCACCAGGATACTTGAGTTCCTTTTCCACACGTATTGCAATATCCCGCGCAAGCTTCCTAGCATCAAGGTCGGTGATTTCCTCCGGCTTTACAAACACACGTAGCTCCCTTCCGGCTTGTATTGCATAGGTTTTTTCGACTACAGGGAAGGATTTTGCTATCCCCTCAAGGTCTTCTAGGCGTTTTATGTAGTTTTCAGCCGAGTCCCTGCGTGCGCCAGGACGACCTCCAGAAATAGAGTCCGCGGTCTGAACAATAATGGATTCCAATGTCTCATATGGGTATTCTTCGTGGTGCGACTGCATTGCCTGAATGACTCGCGGGTCCATGCTGAACTTCTGAAGTATTTTTCGCCCGATTTCCACATGAGTGCCTTGCACCTCGTGGTCCACCGCTTTACCAATGTCGTGAAGAAGCGCCCCCGCCTTTGCCACGGCAACGTTTCCACCTACTTCCTCGGCAATCATCCCTGCAATATGCGCCATTTCTATAGAATGTTGAAGCACATTTTGCCCATAGCTTGTGCGAAAATGAAGTCGCCCAAGGATGGCAACTATACGCGGATCAAGGTTGAAAACCCCGCATTCATACGCCGCCTGCTCGCCCTTTTCCTTTGTGATTTTGTTTATATCCTCACGAGCTTTTTCAACAGCCTCCTCTATCTTTGCAGGTTGAATACGACCGTCTTCTATGAGCGATTCAAGCGCCACACGGGCAACCTGGCGACGAATTGGGTCAAATGAAGAGATAAGGATAGAACCTGGCGTATCGTCAACAATAACCTCCACCCCCGCCGCGCGCTCAAAAGCGCGGATATTCCTGCCTTCTTTTCCAATGATTTTCCCCTTAATTTCGTCCGAAGCGATTGGAACAGATGTTACCATCATCTCCGCCGCTGTGGATGTGGCAAGGCGTTGTATAGATGTAGCCAGAATATCCCGCGCTTTTTGAGCGAGTCGTTCCTCTCCATCTGCCTCAAGTTTTTTGATTCTAGCCAAAAGGTCCTCCTGATAGGTTTTCTCAACCCTTTTGACGAGCTCTTCCTTTGCGTCTTCGGTATTTAGGCGAGCAACACGCTCAAGTTCCTTGTGGACAAACTCGTTTTCCTTGTTGGTTTTCTCGCGAATAACCCTTAGTTCATCGGCTTTTTCCTTGATATGCGAAACTTCGCTGTCTATGTCTGTCTGCCTTTTGTCTAGAAATTCTTCTTTCTTAATTAGTCGCTCCTCGATTTTTTTGAAGCGCTCGGACTGCTCACGCTCCTCCTCGTGAAGCTCGCGTCCATACACCTCGGCCCTCCGGTCGGCTCGCAACAAACCATCGCAAAAGGTAGCCGAGCGCCGCACCGACCAGAATTGCCATCACGCCTCCCAGCGTGAGTGCAATATTAATGTCCATAAATTATCTCAGAAACCCTTGAACCAGCAGATTCTGAATCCCCAGATTTCACGGCTTGGCCGCAGAATCTTGGACGTGGAATAATATAGCCGTTTCTTCGGGTCGCTGAGCGCTATCGCTACTGATAAAGTGTCAAATTAAATTACAAATTAGGTACACTTTCATACTACTCTCAAAAGTCCATAAAGTCCATAAAGACAAAAGTCCTAAAGTCAGGGCTCGGAAACCTTACGGTTTCCGAGCCTACTTTCGACTTTTCGACTTGCCTTTACGCGCGCGGATTCTTCGGTTTGTAGATTTCGTCCACAAGACCGTACTTTTTCGCTTCCTCTGCTGACATAAAGAAGTCGCGGTCGGTGTCTTTTTCCACTTGTGACAAAGGTTTCCCAGTGTTTTTTGAGAGAATTTTGTTCAGGTTCTCCTTTATTTTTAAAATGTGCTTTGCGGTGATGGCTATATCAGAAGCTTGACCCTCTGTTCCTCCTAAAGGCTGGTGAATCATCACTTCAGCGTTTGGAAGGATGAAACGCTTGCCTTTTGCCCCTGCGGAGAGTAGCACTGCGCCCATAGAAGCTGCGATACCCACACAGATAGTAGAAACATCTGGCTTGACGTGTTGCATGGTGTCGTATAGAGCCATACCTGCAGATACTGAACCGCCAGGGGAATTGATATACAAATAGATGTCTTTCTTTGGGTCTTCAGACTCAAGAAAAAGTAGCTGGGCGATGGTAATGTTTGCCGTGTCGTCATCAATGGCGCCAGTAAGGAAAATGATTCGCTCCTTGAGCAGACGTGAGTAAATATCATAAGCGCGCTCGCCCTGCGGAGACTTTTCAATAACAGTTGGGATTAAGTAGGACATAGGGCCATATTAGCATAATCGTGTCATGTGGCAAGGTTTGCGCCATTTGGCCTGTTTGTGCATACTGTAGAGATGCGTTTACACAGATTTTTTGTAGAAGAAAAGATTCCAGCGACTGGCCTGCCCGCCACTGCCAATAGCTCAAAAGAAGAAGTCGAGCGATGGCAGGCGGGGGAGTTTTCTGTTACGAATGAAACGTTGCTCAACCAGTGGCGAAATGTTTTGCGTATGGAAGAGGGTGACAAAGCGGTTCTTTTTTCTGGTGATGGATATGAGTCACTGTGTGAATTTGTTTCACTGACTGGCAAAATTGCAAAGAAAAGCGCGGTACTCAAGGTGCTTGAAACAAAAAGGGGACTCGTGACGACGCGTGAGGTTGCTTTATATATCGCGCTCATCAAGAAAGATAACTTTGAGCTCGTACTTGAAAAGGCGACCGAGCTTGGCGTGTCACACATTATTCCAGTGCAGGCGGATAGAAGCGAAAAGAAAGGCGTGAATTACGAACGCGCAGAAAAGATTCTTCGCGAAGCATCAGAACAGTCTGGACGCGCGACTGTTCCAGCTATCAGCGAAGTGATTGATGTTGAAAAAATTCCCAATGACGTTGTAGTATTTGATCCGCGCGGAGAAATATCCGCAAGAGAATTTTTTTCAAAGCACACCACCGCGCCAGTCTCAGTATTCATCGGCCCCGAAGGAGGTTTCACTGATGCGGAGATAGATTCTTTTCACGCGCGCAACATCCCCATAGTCTCCACCGGCACCCAAATCCTCCGCGCGGAAACCGCAGCGATAGTCGCGCTAGCGCTAGCGCTTGTGAAATAACAAGTAAAAGTCCGACAGTCATTGACTGTCGGACTTTTACTTGTGTTATTTTTGGGATTCTAAAAACTGGAAGACTTTTTCGTTGACGAGCATCATTTCGAGGTGCATGCGGACGCGGGCGGGTTCGGCGTCGGTGTATTTTTCCATAAAGAATTTTGATTCACGGTCAAGGTCTTCCTTTAGAACCTCAATTTTTTCCAAGAGAGAAATTTCGTTGAGGGCAATTTGTACCTTTGCGCGCTTTTCTGCGTCGGCAGTCCATTCTTTTCGCATTTCTTCAATGGTCTTCTTTGTTGTCGCGAGGTAGTCTTCAAACTTCATCCCCATTTGTTCCACGTCGTGCTTGAATTGACCAACCATTCGTTCAAGTTCGCCGTCAATCAAAGCTTGTGGAAGTTTTGCAGTGATGCCTTCCGCGATTTTTTCCATCGTTTGCATTCGCTTTTTCTCACGCGCGCGAGTGGTTTTTTCGTGAGCGATTGATTCCTTGATTTTTGTTTTGAATTCCTCTACGTTTGCGAATGGCCCAAACTTCTGCGCGAGCTCATCGGTGACCTCGGGGAGAACCTCCTTCCCTTCAGCATCCTTGGTTGCAAACTGTTTTCGGAGTTCATTGAGAGCCTGTTCAACTTCCTCGTCTGTAACTATTAGTTCCCGTCCAAGACGCGAATCAGCTGATTCGTCCCCAGACATCACCTCTTTAGCAATTTTCTTGTAGTCAGGAAGTTTGATTTCGGGCATCACTTGGAAAGTGAGCGTGAATTCAAAAGGATTTCCCTTTGCGAGTTTGGTCACCTTTACTTCTGGCATTGCAATCGCGTGAATCTTGTGGCGAGTGAGAATCTCCGAGTATGCGCGATCCATCGCAAGGTTCGCCATCTCTTCTAGAATAAATGCATCGCCAAATTTTTGAGCAATCATATTTTCAGGCACGTGTCCTTTGCGGAAGCCCGGAAGAGATATTTCCTCGCCAACTTTTTTGAGCGCAATTGGACGTTCCTTTTCAAACGATTCCGCAGAAACCTCGCAGAGGATTTCAATACTGCTCACGCGGACTTGTCGTCCCTCATCATTTTTAAATTCCTCACTATCAATTTTGATGTTTTTACGCGACTACCCGCCACTTTTTAGAGAGGAGAGAGATTGTTAGATTGCGATATCGCTCAACCCTGCATCAAGTCCAGAGAGGTCTGTTGCGTCTAAGTCCTTCTGTATGTCAGAGAGATCTGTTGACGTTCCTTGTGTAGAGAGAGAAGAGATTGCTGAATCTGCTTGTGTTTCCGCTGGAGTCAATACATCTGAGCTAGTAGGAATTTGCTTTAGGAAGTAGTAACCGCCTAGAGCAAGTACGAGCACAATAACAATAATGCTTACCGTTGCCCCAACCGACTTCTTTCCCTCAGGCGCTTGTGGAGTTTGCGCGCCCATGTTCATGTTCATTTGTTCCATGTTTATTTGTTTAGGTGAATTAAATTACTGAGTTGTTGTTGCGGTAGTTGTACCAGTAGTTGATGGTGTTGTCGTAGCTGGAGTTGTTGTTGCTGTGCGAGGTTTGTTAAGGCCTGGCTTTACTGTAGAGATAGCGAGAGCAACATGCTTGTGAGCTTCCTGGATTGTTTTTGTAACATCCTTAACTAACGCCTGAACATCCTTCATAGCATTTTTTGGAGCGGTGCCTGGTGTTGTACTTGCAGTTGCTGCTACTGTAGCTGTTGCAAATGCATTCTCAATTGCAACTTTGATTCCGGCGACCTTTGTTCGCGCTTCATCAAGTTTTGTTTTTGCTTCTGCAAGGTGTCCGCGAGATACAGTTGTTGTAGAACCTTCTGCTTCTAGTTTGGTCAATCTTTCTGCAACACGGTCAGAAAGTTTCTGCACGCGCTCTATCGCAGCTTCTAGTCGCTTGTTGATAAGCTCTGTTTGCTTGCGAGCAATCTCAAGACGCTTTTTCAACTGCTCATCCTTGATGTTTGCGCGTAAAGCTGTTGTTGAAGCGCGCATTTCTTTCGCGCGTCTCTCCATTTCCTCACGGTTAGCTTTCATCGCTTCTGTTGTAGTCGCGCCTAGGCGAGCCTTTTCACCAAAGGTAGTTCCCTGTGTTTGTTTTGGCACTACTGTCCCCGTGCGAAGGATTCTTGCTCTTTCTTCAATTTGTTCACGTGTTAATGGTTTTGGTGGCAAACCAACTGTTCCTGTACCTGTTACGCTTGTGTTCGTTGTTGTAACTGTCGCGTCCGCGCTTGTCGTTCCGTCTGTTTGAGCGCTTGCAGTAACACCTGTGAAGGCGAGTAATGCTAAAAGCGCGATACTTAAATTCTTGTTCATATACTTACTTAATTATTTAAAACGAATAAAATTCTAACAATCTCTCTTACGTCTATTAGTATATAAGATAGAGATACTGTCTACAATAGGAGAGGGTGGATAAGTAAAAGCCCAATCGTTCGGCAGAACGATTGGGCTTTTACTTATCCACCCTACTTACTAAATTCCTTCTTGTATAACTCAATACTCTTTGTAACAGCTTCTCGCGCTTCTTTTACTCCTTCAAATCCAGAGACCTCAACGATTTTGTTCTGAATTTTCTTGTATGTTGTGAAAAAGTGCTCCATTTCCTTTAGCGTGTGCTTGTTTATATCGTTCAAATCATGCACGTCTGCCCAGCGTGGGTCACCCACGGGTACCGCAATCACCTTGTCGTCGCCTTCGCCAGAGTCTGTCATATGCATAATGGCAATCGGGCGAGCATTTACAAGGATTCCTGGGAAAAGTGGATATGTGGTTAGCAACACCACGTCAAGCGCGTCGCCGTCGTCCCAGAGTGTTTGTGGCACAAAACCGTAGTCAAATGGGTAGTCCTGCGCAGTGTGAAGAGCGCGGTCAAGCGCAATAAGACCGGTTTCCTTGTCTATTTCGTACTTATTCTTTGAGCCTTTTGGGATTTCAACAATTACGTTGATTTCTTTTGGAGCATTGTCGCCGAGAGAAACATCGTGCCAGAGGTTCATTTTCATAGTTATAATTATGTATGATTAGTAATCAGTAATCAATAGCAAGACTATTCAATAGTTGCTTCTGGCCCTGCTGATTCAACCTTTACGCCTTCCTCTGTGGCTTTCTCAATTATGACATCTCCCTCCGCTGTCGCTTCTGAGTCAGCAGACTCACGTCCGGACGCTGCGACAATCTCGCCTGCATTTTCCCCAGGGAGCCCCACAATATCAAGCTTCCACCCTGTAAGCTTTGCAGCGAGACGCACATTTTGACCTCCACGACCGATGGCTAGAGACTGCTGATCGGCAGAAACCGTTACGGTTGCTTGGTGTTTTTCTTCATCAAGCACCACCGACTGCACCTGAGCAGGAGAAAGCGCATCTTCAATGAACTTCTTTGAGTCTTCTGACCAGACAATAAGGTCAATTTTCTCACCCCCGAGCTCGCTCATTACTGTGGAAACGCGAACTCCACGCTGACCAACGCATGAGCCGATTGGGTCAATGTGTTCGTCGCTTGAAGTTACTGCAACCTTTGCGCGTGAGCCTGCCTCTCGGGCAACCGCCTTGATTTGCACGGTTCCTGCGGCAACCTCTGGAGCTTCCTGGGCAAAAAGTTTCTCAACCATTTTTGGATGCGCGCGTGAAAGGCGAACGTCAATTCCGCGTGGAGTTTCCTCTACTTTATAGAGATACGCGCTAATTCTCTCACCCTGCTTGTAACGCTCGCTAGGAATTTGGTCCTCGTATGCAAGGAGACCAGTTGTTTTGCCGAGGTCAACAAAGATGTTTCCACGCTCCATTCTCTGTACAGAACCCTGTATAATATCGCCAACTTTTCCGCCGTATTCGCCAACAATAGAAACCTTTTCAGCCTCGCGAATACGCTGAATAATCACCTGTTTTGCCGTTTGCGCGGCGATGCGACCATAGTCGTCGTGTGTCTCAAGAGGAAAAATAATTTCATCACCAGAAATTGCATCACGTTTGATTCGGCGAGCGTCCGCAAGGAGAATATCGTGCTCTGGGCTGAAACGTCGGAGTGAGATTTCCTCACCTTCTGGAACATCCGCGTTTAGAGCTTTTTCCTTTGCCTCGGCGTCCTCGTCTGTATCCTCGGGCATACGCACAGCACCCTCGTCAACGACGATTTTAACCTGTACAAACTCAGTCTTTCCAGAGCTTATGTCAAAAACAGCGCGAACAATCTGACCTTTTTTACCAAAGTCCTTTTTGTATGCTCAAGCTGTTCCAACGCTGAACCCAATGTTTTTAAGTCTAACATGATGATTTTCCAGATTATTTTTAACAAAAAAGTCCGCTTTCGGGACGGACATTAACTTAACTATTATATCAAAATGGGGCGGGATGTCAATATGCGCCTGTTTTGCGTAATTGCTTACATTTTATGGCTTTTGTGCTATACATTTCATTAGTAGTTATTAGCGACGTAGAGCGAGAGGAATAAGAAAGTACTCTTTCTTATTCCCGAGCCGAGGAGCTAATATAGGTCAATACCCTGCGGTCTCTGCCGCAGGGGCCTATATATTTCAATTGTTGTTTGAAAGGAAAAAACTGTGAAAAAGGAAATAACCGTGAGTGTTCTAAGCGCGCTTTCCATTGTCGTCGGGTTTTGTTTGTTTATATACAACCCTGACCATGACGCCATCAGTATTAAAGATTCGGAAATTCTTGTCATCAGAACCATTGGAGTATTGTTGATTCTCGCGGGAATGATTATTCCCGCAATATGCCACGCGCATAGGAATCAAAAACCAAAATAGAAGGAGGAGAAAATGGAACATAATATTGTTACTTTCATCTCTGTCATTGTTGTTGCTTCTTTCGCGATAAGCATATTTTACTATGGGCTGTCCGAAGGCATATGGTTCACCTTTGGAATTTACGACCAACTGTTTGGCAAAATCATAGAGATAATCTTTGGCCTCCTTGATTCCATATTTATGTAGCGATTATCAAAATCATAACACCGAGCATCATTTTGGCGCTCGGTATTTTTTTGTGTATTCCACAGTTGCGCATTCTATATGTGTGCAAACTTTGATATACTTATTGAAACAGATGACCGTTAACAACAAACAGCTCAAGGAATTCATCGCAGACTCGGGGCTCGTGCCACGCACAGAGCTTGACCTTGCAGAAAAGCAAGCCGATGAAAGCAAAGCGTATCTAGGAAACATTTTGGTTTCTGGGGGGAAGCTTTCCGAGGACGACCTTCGTCGCACAGAGGCGTACATTCTTGGCATCCCGTTTGTAAGTTTGAAAGAACAAAAAATTGACTTTGAAGTTTTGTCTCTCATCCCAGAACCTATCGCGAGAAAGAACAACATTGTCGCGTTTAAAAAAACAACAACTGCTCTTGAAGTTGCGATGCTAGACACCGACGACCTCGGCGCTATTGAGTTCGTAAAAAAGAAAGTAGGATTAAAAATTCTTCCTCGCCTCACAGACAAAGAGTCTATAAAGAGCGTTCTTTTGCAATATCAAAAAAGTTTGAAGGCCGAGTTCGGCGACATCATTGAAAAAGAAGCGGGAGCTCTAAAGATGGTCGCTGAAGGCGATGAGCCACAGAGCGAAGAAGATTTGAAAAAACTCGCGGAGGACTTGCCAGTTGTAAAAATCGTTGACACACTTTTGAACCACGCGATTATTCAGGGAGCATCAGACATTCACATTGAACCATTGGACGCGCAGGTGGTGATACGCTACCGCATAGACGGAATCCTGCACGACGCGATGGTGCTTCCAAAAACCGCAGCAGCCGGCATTGTTGCTCGCGTGAAGGTTCTCGCAAACTTGAAGCTTGATGAAAAACGTTTGCCACAGGATGGACGTTTCAAAATAGAATCCGCTGGAGAAAAAGTTGCTTTTCGCGTTTCAACACTCCCAGTTTACTACGGAGAAAAAACTGTTATGCGTCTTTTGCGCGAATCAGTGTCCGGCTTCACTCTTGAAGGTCTGGGTTTCAGCGGTGTGAACCTTGAGCGCATTCACGACGCTATGAAGCAACGCGTCGGAATGATTCTAACAACTGGTCCTACCGGTTCTGGTAAGTCAACAACTCTTTACACTATCCTTGATCTCCTAAACGAACCGGATGTGAATATTTCAACCATTGAGGATCCTATTGAATATCAGATGTCGCGCGTTAACCAAACGCAAGTGAAGGCTGAGATTGGGCTCACATTTGCATCGGGGCTTCGCACTCTTATGCGTCAGGACCCTGACATTATTATGGTGGGGGAAATTCGTGATAATGAAACTGCGTCGCTCGCGGTGAACGCGGCTCTCACTGGACACCTTGTGCTTTCCACTCTCCACACAAACTCCGCGGCTTCAACAATGCCACGTCTTATTGATATGGACATTGAGCCGTTTCTTATTGTGTCCACTGTGAACGTTATTATTTCGCAACGTCTCGTGCGTCGCCTCACAGCAGTGAAGGAAAAGTATTTGATGAGTCCGGAGGAACTTGAGATGCTGAAAAAATCTGTTGACCTTGATCGCATAATGAAGGTGCTTAAGACGGAAAATATAGTCGCTCCGGAAGCAGAGTGGAAGGACGTGCCGTTTTATCGTCCTAAAAAAACAGAGGAGTCGGACGACGGATACAAAGGGCGCGTCGGTATTCACGAAGTTTTAAAAATGTCACCCGCCATTCGTGACCTCGTTATCAAAGGCGCAACATCGGCTACTGTGGAGGAGCACGCGCGCAAAGAGGGAATGAACACAATGCTTGAAGACGGAATTGTGAAGTCGGTGCAGGGGTTGACGACTATTGAGGAGGTGTTCCGTGTGGTTTCTGAATAGGTTAGTCTATAAAGTCCAAAGTCTTAAAGTCGAAAGTGAGAGCGGGTGCCTACGGCACCCGCTCTACTAAAAGAGACACCCTCGCTTAAAGTTGTAATGCAAATACAAATGCAAATTAATACTTGTTTGATTGCTTGTAATGAGAGATAATATATACAGCGATGCCAAAATTTAAATACAAAGTGCGCGAATTGTCAGGCGACCAGACCTCCGGTGAAATGGAGGCGAAGGATCGTTTTGCTGTTGCGGCAGATTTGCGAAAGCAAGGAAAGTCCGTAGTGGCTGTGGAGGAACTCGCCAAAGGTTTTGTTATCAATATGGACACCATCAACGAGATGCTTTCTCGCGTGAAGGTTCGCGAGCTTATTACTTTTTCCCACAATTTGAGCGCGATGATGACGGCAGGACTCTCCTTATCTCGCGGACTTTCTATTCAGGAGCGTCAAACAAAAAATCCTGCTCTCAAAAAAACGCTGAAGACCTTGATAGCTGAGATTAGCAAAGGCTCAACGCTATCGGCAGGAATGGCAAAATTCCCGAAAGTATTTTCTCCAATATTCGTTTCTATGGTGCGCGCGGGCGAGGAGTCTGGAGGTCTTTCAGACGCGCTACTCACACTGGGTGACCAGCTTGAAAAAAGTTACCTTTTGAAAAAGAAAATAAAAGGCGCGATGATTTATCCGTCGGTTGTTATTGCGACACTCATTATTATCGGTGTGCTGATGTTTATCTACGTTGTGCCTACACTCGCGGCAACGTTCAAGGAGCTCAATACAGAGCTTCCTACAAGCACAAAAATAATAATGTGGATTTCTGATTTTCTTTCTAATCATTTGATAGTTGGTATGCTTATTGTTGCGACAATTGGAACGGCGATTTTTTTTGCTCTTCGCACGAAGCAAGGCAAACGCGGACTTGAGTTTATATCGTTCAAGTTGCCAGTTGTTGGAGACCTTGTGCGACAGTCAAACGCGGCTCGCACGGCGCGCACACTTTCATCTTTGCTCTCATCTGGCGTGGATATGTTGGAGGCAATATCTATCACAAAAGATGTTTTGCAAAACTCATACTACAAAGATAGGCTAAAATTGGCAGGTGAGCGAGTTCAAAAGGGTATCCCATTGTCGTCTGTGTTTGCGGAAACAGATATTTATCCGCTTTTGGTTGGTGATATGATAGAAGTGGGCGAGGAAACAGGAAAGCTTGCAGAGATGCTTCTCAATTTGGCGACTTATTACGAAAACGAGGTCGATGAAGCAACGAAAAATATGTCAACAATCATTGAGCCGATTTTGATGGTGTTTATCGGCGCATCGGTTGGGTTCTTCGCAATATCTATGATTTCACCTATGTATAGCGTGATGAGCAATGTGTAGGTTGGGGAACAATTGACATGAAACAATTAACAACTAACAAAATTCTCGGTTTGCGGATTTTCGACCCAGTGGTGAATTTGCTAATTCAAAAGCGAAAACCCGCTGTCAATGGTCAAATGTCAATGGTCAAATGTTTTCACCGTGGTTTCACTGCTCTTGAAATTCTCATTGTTATTGCAATTCTTGCGATTCTTTTGGCAACTATATTGCCGTCATTCACGAACTTTCGCAGGAGCAGTCTTTTGAATACAGACACGATGAACCTCGTGACGCTTATCAACCGCGCGCGACTACTTTCAGTTTCATCAAAGGACGATGAGCAATACGGTATTCACCTTGAAACAACGAAGGCAGTTTTGTTCAAAGGAGATACATATGATACTGCTTCAAGCACAAATGAAGTACATGTGTTCAGCACAGGACTCACACTTTCAGGTATAGCCATAAGTGGTGGTGGATCAGAAATTTTATTTGAAAAAGTTACCGGAGCGACGACTGATGGTAAAAAAGCAACTACGACACTTTTGGTTACAGGTACGACTTCAAGCACTACAGTTTTGATACTCCAAACAGGAATCGCGACGATATATTAGAGAACAATTGACATGAAACAATTAACAACTAACAAAATACAAAATACAAACGTCACATGTCAAACGTCACATGTCAAACGTTCATCGCGTGGCTTTGGGCTCATAGAGGTAGTCATTGGCTCGGCAGTGTTATCTGTCGCGCTTTTTGGCATCTCTGGTTTTTTTCAGACAGTACTCAAGGCGAGCGGAATCACAGAATCAGCTGTTCAGGGGGATTATCTTCTTGAGGAAGGTATGGAAGTGGTGAAAATTTTTCGTGACATGAGCTACACGAGCAATATTAAAAATATGTCCACATCAACAACGTATTATTTTTCTTGGAATGGTACCAACTGGGCTACTACTACGACCAAAACAATTGTTGATAGTAAATATGAACGCAAGCTTACTTTTGAAGATGTGAAGCGCGATTCAATCACTAAGGATATTTCTGATACGGGTGTTTACGACCCGGATGTGAAGCTTGTTACTGTGTCGGTGGCATGGTGGACGCCTGTAGTCGGAACAACAACACGTTCAATACAGACATACATAGTGAATCTTTTTAATAACTAGCTTGGGAACAATTGACATGAAACAATTAACAATTAACAAAATGCAAGACATAAGGATTTTCGCTAAACGAAAATCATCGGTCAATGGTCAATGGTCAAATGTCAATGGTTCCTCAGGGTTCACTCTGGTGGAGATGATTATCTACATTGCATTTTTTGCGATGCTGTCGGTGCTTGCGATAAACGCGACCATTATGGTAATGAAGTCGTTTTATACTTTGCGTATAAATCAAAGCATTAGCCAGTCTGCCACGACTGCGCTTGAAAGAATGAGTCGTGAAATCAGAAATGCGTATAATATTGATACGGCAAACAGCACTCTTGGCACGAGTCCCGGCAGACTTACCTTGATGACAAAGGACGACCTTGGCGCGCTAACGACCGTTGAGTTTTACAACACCGCTGGCAATCAGGTCAATATGAAAGTTGGCGGTGTTGATCAAGGGTCACTAATGACAAAAACTGTCACGGCAACCAATCTCGTTTTTCATTCAATGAACAACGGAACAGCAACAACTACAAATTCAAAGGCTGTAAAAATTGAAATGACACTAACCGACAACAGGTCTGGTATCTCTAAAACAGTAAAATATTATGATACTATAGTATTGAGAGGTTCAATGCATTAATTCAACATGAGAAAGCACTACGTCAATCGTAAAAAGGGAGCCGCAATCATTACCGCTGTTATATTTTTTGTCGTTATTTCTGTTACTATGGCAGTCGGGCTCTCTTCACCTGTTGTTCGCGAGTATGTGACTGCGAGGGACTTTGAAAAATCTAAAGGAGCGTATTATTTGTCTGAGGCGGGAATGGAAGATGTTCTTTACCGTATTAGAAAACCAAAAACAATAAGTCCAGCCCAAGAAGTTATTTCTCTTGGAGGGAATACCGCAACCACAACAATTACCACAGAAAGTTCATTAAAGAAAACGATTACTTCTGTAGGTGATATTATTCGAAATACTCGTCACATAAAATCAACACTCACTACCACAACAGGAGAGTCCTTTATTTACGGTGTATGGGCTGGCGCTGGCGGGGTTGTCCTTGAGAACACATCATCAATTGAAGGGAACCTCTATTCTGTGGGTCCGGTCTGTGGCGGTAACAGCACTGGCGCGACTTGTACGGGTGGCTCAGGTACAAATTTAATTAACGGCACTGTAATTTCAGGTGGAACAACGGGGCTAAATGGTGTAATTGGGAATATACAGAATTCTGGAGGAGCCTCAATGTATTCTGGCACCATCAAAAATTCAGCTATTTCAGGGAGCGCATATTGTGGCAACATAACAAATTCAACTGTTGGTGGAGTCTCAACAACTACTTGCCAAACACTTACTGAGCAAACAGCATCAGAATTTCCAATCACATCAGCAGACATTGCAAACTGGGAAACAGTAGCAACAAACGGCGGTACGGTAACCTGCACAGGGGGCAAATACGTCATAGACGAAGATACAGACTTTGGACCGATAAAAGTTCCTTGTGATTTGGAAATTACTGGAACTGCCGATCCTGGGCCAACGGTTACCTTGAAGGGGCCAGTTTGGGCTACCGGCGACATAACTTTTAAAACAAAGGCAATCACAAAGGTTGACCCAGCTCTTATTGGCCAGACTATCGTTATGATAGCTGATAAACCAACAGATCATATAAACAGTAGTAAGGTAAAAGTGCAGGGAACAGGTCTCAATTTTTATGGAGCCCCTGGCGGGAGCTCGTGGGTCATGCTCATTTCTGAAAACGTAGGAGCCTCACAGGGAGACCTAAATGAGGCAATCGAATTTGAGCAAAGCGCCACAGGGAAGGACGTGCTTCTTTATGCGCGACTTGGCGATATTTTACTTCAGCAGAGCTCTTCAGTGTCAGAAGTGACAGGCTACAAAATCACACTAAAGCAGTCGGCTAAGGTTACTTATTCAATGGGATTGCAAAATGCGCTGTTTACTTCGGGGCCGGGTGGGGCGTGGTATGTGCAGGACTGGAAAGAGGGGCAGTAGGGGCAGAATATGGAATTTTGAATATAGAATAGGTGCGAAAAATCCGAGCTTTGCTCGGATTTTTCGCACCACAACACTCTGTGGTATAATGAACATACTTGTCCCGTTAGAGTTTTCAAAATTTTGTTACTGAAATCAAGAAAATTACGGAAAGTTTATTTAATTATTTAAAGATAGCATATGAATAAAAACTCTACTGGGATGAAAACTAAAAAACTCATCATTGGAAACTGGAAAATGTACCCCGCGAGTCTAAAAGACGCAAAGGCAAAGTTTACGACAATTAAAAAGACTGCTGGAAAGCTCGCCAACGTGCAGACAGTTATTTGCCCACCATTAGTATATGTGAGCGAGCTTAAAAAATTGGTGAGCGGACACCGTGTTGTTGTGGGCGCGCAAAATGCGTGGTTTGAAACAGAAGGCGCGTTTACGGGCGAGGTTTCCATAGCAATGCTCGCGTCTGTTGGCGCGCAGTATGTGATAGTCGGACATTCTGAAAGACGTGCCACTGTGAATGGTCAGGGCGAGAGCGATGAGTTGATAAACAAAAAAGTTTTAGCAGGCGTAAAAGCTGGAATGACAGTTGTGCTCTGTGTTGGTGAGCGCGACCGTGACCCAGACGGCGTGTATTTGAAGTTCATCACCGAGCAAATAAAAGAAGCGCTTCATGGCGTGCAAAAAAAGGAGCTCAAAAAAATAGTTATCGCGTACGAACCAATCTGGGCAATAGGGAAAAACGCAATTCACCCAGCATCTACTGATGACGCCCTTGAGGTTTCAATTTTAATCAAAAGGACTCTGGCTGATTTGTACGGGAAAGACAGCAGTGTTATTCAGGTTCTTTACGGCGGTTCCGTGGATGCGAAAAACGCGTGGGAGTTTCTGCTCAAGTCTCAAGTAAATGGCCTCCTCGTTGGTCGCGCAAGTTTGGACCCAAAGATTTTTGGAGAAATATTAAAAAGCGCAGATCAGACAAAATGAAACTCCCAACAATAAAGGACATCAAGAATCTAAAAGGCAAGCGCGTTGTGCTCCGCCTAGACTTTAATGTGCCAATAAAGAATGGAAGGATAGTGGAGACGATGCGTATTGACCGCGCGATACCAACTATTGAATACTTGCGTAAGAAAAAAGCGCGCATTGTTATTTTTTCGCACATTGGCAAAGACGCATCATCATCTCTCAAACCAGTTGCGCAATATCTTTCAAAAACAATGAACGTTGGTTTTGTTCCAGACTTTCGCACAGATGAAGCGCGAGCAATAGCAGATTGTCTTCCAGAAGGAGGCGTAGTGCTTTTTGAAAATCTTCGCCTGGACGATTTAGAAACAAAAAATGATCCAGCATTTGCAAAATATCTTGCTTCATTTGGCGAGGTATATGTAAATGACGCTTTCGCAGTTTCACACCGCGTGCATGCGTCTGTTGTCGGAATTACAAAATTTTTGCCAAGCTACGCGGGCTTCCTCATTGCGGACGAGGTAAAAAACTTGTCGCTTGCGCTCAAGCCAAAGCACCCGTTTCTTTTTATACTAGGAGGCGCAAAGTTTGAAACAAAGATGCCTTTGATGAAGAAGTTTATGAATATTGCAGACCAAATATTTGTTGGAGGGGTTCTAGCCAACGACTTTTTTCACGATATGGGCATAGAGACAGGGAAGTCATTTGTTGATAAGTATAATTTCAAACTTACGCCACTCTTGAAAAAAAGGAAAATAATTTTGCCAACTGATGTGGTGGTAAAAAATGGCGATGGAATTAAAACAAGTGTGAAAAATTTGAGCGAGATTTTATCTGGAGACAGCATTGTTGATGTTGGGCCGGAAACTATTAAAAATCTCGCGCCTGTACTTAAAAAGGCAAAGCTAATTGTATGGAACGGGCCTCTTGGATTTTATGAAGGAGGTTTTGACAAGGCAACCATCGCGCTTTTGAAGGCAATCACTGAAACCCGCGCCACTTCTATTATAGGCGGGGGAGACATTGGACTATCTTTCAGACGGCAAGCTTCCGGGGATTGAAGCAATTTTAAAGTGTAAAAAAAGATAATGTCACACAGCACACCAAAGGATCCTTCAAAAAGGATTGTTCCACTTTTATTTATTACTGTTCTTGTGGATATGCTTGGAATAGGAATTCTCATTCCAGTCATTCCTCAGCTTTTTACAAATCCACAGTCACCGCACTATATACTGGCAAGCACCGCGTATGGAGAAAGCGGATATTTCTTGGTTGGGCTTTTGCTCGCGCTGTATGCTGGTGGAATGTTTCTCTCCTCGCCTATTTTTGGAGAACTCTCTGACAGATATGGTCGCAAAAAAATGCTTTCATGGGCTCTTACTGGAGGGGCTTTGTCGTATGCTTTATTTGCTTTTGGAGTTGCAACACAGAATGTCCCTCTGCTTCTTTTTGCGCGCGTTACTGGCGGTTTGTCTGCAGGGAACATTGGTATCGCCCAAGCGGTCATTGCGGACATTACTCCGCCAGCGCTTCGTGCTGGACGTTTCGGTCTTATAGGCGCGGCGTTTGGCATTGGCTTTATTCTTGGACCATCGCTAGGGGGCATACTTTCAAATCCTAATGGGCTTGGTATTTTTGGAGCAGCGACGCCGTTTTGGTTTGCAGCGCTTCTCGCAGGTGTGAATGTTTTGTGGGTGCTGTTTGTTTTACCGGAAACAAACAAGCATATTGAAAAGATGCACAAAGAACTTTCTTTCATTCGTTCATTTACAAACATCGCTAAAGCTTTTCGCCCGTCAAAACTCCGCGCCCTTTTCGGAGTAAACTTTTTGTTTCAAGCAGGTTTCTCGTTCTACACATCGTTCCTCGGTGTTCTTTTAGTATATCGTTTTGCTATGAGCGAGGTGGACATCGGAACATATTTTAGTTTTGTGGGAATATTTATTGTTCTTACTCAGGGGCTCATCACGCGCCCAGTGACCAAGAGGTACACAGAAAAGCAAATTCTTAGCAAAACAATCCCAGCAGTTTCGTTGATTATCATTCTGATCGCGCTTGTTCCTACCGAGACAGCTCTGTATTTTATCGCGCCATTTTTTGCGGTTGCAGTCGGACTCTCAATGGCAAACCTTACGTCAGCAGTGAGTAGGCGAGCTGGTGATACTATTCAAGGCGAAGTGCTGGGAATCAACAGCAGTGTCAATGCGCTCGCGCAAGCATTTCCTCCGCTTCTAGGCGGAGTGGTAGCCACGCTCTCCACGCCAGCCACAGCGCTCCTTGTCGGCGCAACATCAGTTGCGTTTGCCGCATACGGGTACAGGCATGTTACGCACGACTAAAAGAAGAGCCCGCCGAGCACCAGAATGGTGCTCGGCGGGCTTTTCTTTTCAGCATTTACTTCGCCTTCTTCACTGTCTTTTTCGTTGCTTTCTTCTTTGGAGCAGGAGAAATTGATTTCTTTATGTTCTTCCAGTGTCCGTGAAGTTCCTTCATCATTGCGTCCACTTCCGCAGGGTCAATGCTTTTTATTGCTTTGTACTTTGCTCCTACCTTGTGAATGATTGCAGAGTATTGTTCTTCTGAAACGTCTTTCATTTTTTCCACACCTTCTAGCACTTCACCTTTTGCCTTAAGCATCCAGCCACGCACCTTCTTTCTATTTTTTGCGCCATCCTTGCTACCGTATAAAAAATATCCCGCTGCTGCGAATGCTGCAAGTGCTGCAACTCCTGCCCCAATAGCCACCTTTGTTCCTGTTGATGTTTTTGTCATTATTTTAAAATTATTTAATATCTTTTTGTCCTCGCTTTCTTGTAGGAGCTAGCGACTGCACAAAAGCAATGAAGCTTTGTAGCAGATTTCCACCCCTTCCTTTAATTCGCTCTCGCGCCGATGAAGCTCCCTTTGCAAACCGCTCACTTTCTCTTCGCACGATATGTATCACCTCGCTTACGTCCTTCGCTGTACGAAGTATGTAATAAAGCAGTACAGCCACAAAAATCGCAATTACCACAACTGCGACAGTCGTAACCAAAAAGAAAATATCCATTTTTGCAAAAGCGTCCATAGGCATCCATGCATTATACAGTTAATACTTAGCTATGCAAAAAATTACAGAGAGTCCTTGATTTTTTGAGCCACTTCGTCCGCCTCGCCTTCGTTGTAGTCGCGGGGGCCTCGCCAACAGACGTAACCGTCACCTAGGAATCGTGGAACAATTTGGATGTGGGTGTGAAAAATCATTTGTTCTGCAGGGGACTCGTTGTTCATGGCGATATTGATACCGTCGGCACCAACCGCCTTTTTAATTGCGATTGAAAGTTTTTTTGTCACCGTCATCATGTGCGCGAGAGTCGCGTCCTCGGTGTCATAAAGATTCACATGGTGAGATTTTGGAATAACAAGCGTGTGCCCGATGTTTACGGGATGAATATCAAGAAAGGCGAGCACAGTGTCGTCCTCGTAGACTTTTGTGCAGGGGATTTCCCCGGCAATGATTTTACAAAATAGGCAGTCCATTAATCCTAGTTTAGCAAGACTGACAAGTTTATCAATAGAATATTAAGGTATACACGTATAATATACTATAGTATATTATACGTGTATACCTATGGTGACTTGCGGGTGTGGTAGAATGCCCGATATGTCCTGTGATCTCTCGAGTTACACTGACCTTGTGCAGACGCTTCTAAAAAAGAGAGGCATTACTAATGCGGGAGATGCCGAGCATTTTCTGTATCCCGATTTTGAGAGAGACGTGCGCGATCCATTCGGGATTTTGAATATGGAAAAGGCAGTGGAGCGGATTTTGCGCGCTATTGACGCAAATGAACGTATTGCAATTTATGCCGATTACGATTGCGATGGTATCCCCGGCGCAACTATTTTTAACGATTTTCTAAAAAAGATTAAATATGAAAACTTTGAGGTATATATTCCACATCGGAACATTGAGGGGTATGGGCTGAACAACAAGGCACTTGATTTACTCGCGGAACGAGGAGCAACAGTTGTCATTACTATAGATTGTGGGATTGTAGACGTAGAAGAGGCGGATCACGCGCGAAAGCTTGGCATTGACCTCATTATTACCGACCACCACCTTCCGCAAGATGTTCTTCCAAAAGCGTACACCGTTGTAAACTCCAAGCAGGCCGGGGATACATATCATGACAACATGCTCTGCGGAGCGGGGGTGGCGTGGAAGCTCGTTTCAGCGTTACTCGCTAAGCGTGGTGAATCGTGGGGAGTACAAAAAGGCTGGGAGAAGTGGCTTCTTGATATGGCAGGGTTATCAACAATCGCAGATATGGTACCTCTTCGAAATGAAAACCGCGCACTCGCAAAGTATGGTTTGATGGTGCTTCGCAAGTCTCGACGCCCGGGACTTCTATCGCTTCTCGCAAAGATGGATATGTCGCAGGCGAACATCGTGGAAGACGATATTGGTTTTATGATTGGCCCACGCATAAACGCGGCGAGCAGAATGGGAGAGCCGATGGATGCGTTTCGGTTACTCTCTGCGGAAACAAAAGAAGTCGCAGAAGAGTATGCAGAGAAGCTGATGCACTTGAATGATGCGCGCAAGGGGCTCGTTGCAAGTATGGTCAAGGAAGCGCACAAACATTTAGAAGGTCGTACACTAAGAGAAATTATTGTTATAGGAAATCCAATGTGGAAGCCGGGACTCGTGGGGCTCGTTGCGATGAACCTCGTTGAGAAATATGAACGCACTATTTTTGTGTGGGGACGCACCGAGAGTGGAGAGATAAAAGGTTCGTGTCGCTCGGACGGCACAGTGCATGTGGTTGATATGATGACGTCAGTTCCCGAGGGTGTGTTTATAGATGTCGGCGGGCACGAAGAGGCAGGAGGTTTTTCTGTTTCATCTGATGCGATTCACACACTTGAGGATGAGCTTGTGAAGGTGTATCAACTTATGCGAAAAGAAAAAGAGGAGGGGGACTTGAGTATCGACGCAACTCTCACGCTCTCGGAAGTGAACTGGGTAAACTGGAAGCAAATTGAAAAGTTTGCGCCGTTTGGAATGGCAAATCCAAAACCAGTTTTTCTTTTTGAAAAAGTAAAAATCGCAGAGGCGCGATTCTTTGGAAAAGAAAAAACACACCTTGAGCTTTCGTTTGAAGGCTCGGATGTTAAGGCAATTTTATTTTTTGCGGAGGGAAGGAAGTACAAAGAATTAGTGAAAGGAGATGTTGTGGATCTTGTCGCAACAATTGAAGTAAATACATTTCGCAATAATAGGGAACTTCGTTTGAGAATTGTGGAGGTGGTAAAAAAAATGTAAACTGAACACATGTCAAAGTCACCAGATATAATTATTTACACAGACGGCTCGTCACGCGGGAACCCAGGTCCTGGTGGGTGGGGAGCCATTATTGCGTACAATAATGGCGAGTCGAAAGTCGAAAGTGTAAAGTCAAAAGTCAGAGAAATCGGCGGGGGTGATAAGCACACGACGAACAACAAGATGGAACTCTCTGCAGCGATTGAAGCGCTCTCGTACGTGCGTGATATGGGTGGTGAGTACACTATTGATATGCACGTGGACTCGCAGTATGTAATCAACGGCATCACAAAGTGGGTCGCAGGGTGGGAGAAAAATAATTGGATGACGAGTAAAAAAGAAGAGGTGCTCAATCGCGATTTGTGGGAACCTCTCGCAGAAGTCGTAGCAGATTTACAAATGAGTGGTTGTAAAATTTCTTGGCACTACACACCGGGGCATGCGGGAATAGAGGGGAACGATAGGGCAGATATTATTGCGACAATGTTTGCAGATGATGATATTCCGAAACTTTTTAACGGGGATAGAAACGCGTACAAAGTTGACCTCGTGCCACACGCAGGTGACCCGAAACTTTTGGCATCAAAAAAACTGAAATCAAAATCAAAGAGTGGAGTGAAAGCATATTCATATTTGAGTTTGGTGAATGGGAAATTGGAAAAGCATTCCAGTTGGGCAGAGTGCGAAAAAAGAGTGAAAGGCGTGCGAGGGACAAAGTTTAAAAAATCAGTCAGCGCGGAAGACGAAAGAGCGATAATAAAAGAGTGGGGCTTTTAAAAAGAAGCAAAACAAAACGGCTATCACTTTGGTGATAGCCGTTTAAGTTTTGAGCACTTCAATTCTAGAAACTAAAATCGTGCGAGACTTCGCCGTTTGTAGCGACGAAGAAAGTTTCATAGAGAGAACCTCAGTTGCAGTCTTGAGGAATAGTCGAGGGCGGTAACGAACAAGTGGGATCCATTCCACAAGATCGTCATCTCTGTAGAGTGTTCCAGGAATAGTGACGGTATCTGTCACTGCTTCTTTTTTGTCCTGTACATAAAGACTCCACAAGACTAATGATGCAGGGGACCAGGACTCCTCTTTTAGTTTAGTGAGAACATTTTTCCACTCATCATTTTCGGTTAAGACGTAAAGCGCAATTGTGATACTCATTTCCTCGCCCCTAGGAGCCCTTTCGATGTTTCCAAACTTTCCAGTTTGGTAGCACCTTATGAATTCCGTGACAGTGGCGTCCCTCTCATTTACAGGAACGAGGAGACTTTTATGCAAAACAGTTTCGTTTAGAACGAGTGTCTTACTGTCCTTTATTTCCATAGAACCTCCACCTGATTAATGTCTGATAGCATCCTAGCAGGTAGATGTCCTTTTGCAAACTAGGATACAATTAGGTCACCATGCGCGCAAAATATTTTTTTGGTTTCATAATCAGTTTCATTGTTGGCGTTGCGCTAGAAAGTATTTTGAATTTTGGATACTCTTTTGCAATTTTATGTGCTCTATTGTCTCTCTTTGTATTGCTAACACCGCGTGTGAGGTCGCAAACAAAAAGTGTTCTATTTGTTTCACTCATTCTGTTAGGCGGCGCTTTGGGAGTTTTCCGAGTGGATGTTTCTCTAGCAAATACATCGGCTCACGCATTAAATAGCATAGTTGGAGAGGTTGCAAAAGTAGATGGAGTGATTGTTGCCGAGCCTGATGTCCGAGAGGAATATACAAATGTTGTCCTAGGGTCAGAAGGAGTCCATAAAGAAAAAACAAGAATACTTGTCCGAGTGCAAGCTTTCCCCGCATTAAAATACGGAGACATAGTGTCTGTTGTTGGCAAGGTAACGATTCCTAAAAACTTTCCGACCGAAGACAATATGCGAGCTTTTGACTACCGGTCGTATCTCGCAAAGGATGGGATATTTTACCAGATGTATTTTCCAGAGGTGACAATAATTTCGCATGGCAATGGAAATGTAATTCGTGAAAAACTTTTTACATTTAAATCGTGGCTCATAAAAAATATTTCACAGAGAATTCCAGAGCCGGAGGCTTCACTCGCGAGCGGTATCACGCTCGGCGCAAAGCAGTCGCTTGGCGAGGATTTGATACAAAAGTTTCGCGAGACTGGTGTCGCGCATATTGTGGTTCTCTCGGGGTACAACATTGCGGTTGTCGCAGGAATAATTTCTCGTCTCATTATGTTTATGCCATTTTCAATTCGCCTCGTTATGAGCGCGCTCGGTATCACACTTTTTGCTGTGATGGTTGGCGGGGGAGCAACAGTAGTGCGCGCGACAGCGATGGCTCTGGTGGTAATACTCGCGCGAGTGTTTGGTCGCGAGGGGGACGCGCTTCGTGTGCTTGTGCTCGTGGGCGGGCTGATGGTCTTTGTGAACCCGATGATTCTCCTTCATGATGTGTCGTTTCAACTTTCATTTTCGGCAACGCTCGCGATTGTAGTTTTTGTTCCAGTAATTGAAAAATATTTTTCGTTCATTTCAAGTAGAATTTTTAGAGAAATTGTTGTCACAACTTTTGCAACGCAAATCTTTGTGCTTCCGCTCATCCTCTATCATATGGGAAGTGTTTCACTCATTGGCTTCATTTCAAATATTTTCATTTTGCCAGTTGTGCCAGTCGCGATGATGCTCGTGGCGCTTGTCGCGATATTTTCATGGATGCCGTTCGTCGGAAGCTTGCTCGCGTTTCTTGCGTACATACTTCTCGCGTACACTGTCACACTCGTAGAATTTTTCGCGCGCGTGCCATTTGCGTCGCTTCACGGCATTCCTTTTTCGTTTTTTGTGTTAGTCCTCGCATACGGCATACTCGTGCTAGTCTGCAAGAAATATTTTTTACAGACTAGCACAGTAGATAAATATTCTAAATCCCATCTCAGCAACTGAAACTACTATACACGTATAATATACTATAGTATATTATACGTGTATAGTAGAAAAGTGTAATTGATTAACGCTCGAGTTCGTTCACGATTTCAGGGCTATTGATGTAGCGGTAAAAGAGAAGAACAACAACTGTCGCGACGATGACAAGAATGATTGCGTATTTGCCAAATACATCTGCAGATTTTCCAAAAAAGTATCCTATGGAAATAAACGCGAGAGACCAGACGAATGATGCGACAAACATGATAGGCGCAAAAAACGCTCGTGAAAATTTTCCAAGCCCCGCAGTAATGGGAACAAAAACTTTTATAGCAGGCAAAAGCTTTCCTATGAAAACAAACCATGCGCCTTTCTTTTGAAACGCTTTCTCAACTTTCTCCAGCTCGCGTGTCGGAAAAATTTTCATACGTTCAATAAATGTTCGTCCGTGTTTGCGCGCAAGTTCGTAGAGAATGACATTGCCAATTGTGTTGCCAAGAGCTCCAACAAGAGCGACAAAAAAAAGCGCAAGGTCTCCGCGCGCGATGAAGTATCCGGCGATGATGTAAAGTATTTGGCTTGAAGGAAAAGAAATGGCGCCGTTTGCAATCATTAATGAAAAAATCGCAAAGTAGCTCCCACCCTGTATCAGAGCCTCTATCGTAGCATCGGTCATGATACTATATTAGCATGAAGAGACTCTCAAAACGTAACACGCAGTATGCGGTGTTATTAGTTTTTATATTTATAAATATTTTTATTTGGTCCGCGGTTGCGCGCGCGGACAGCGCTGGTGTTCTCACTGTCGCATTTCTAAATGTTGGGCAGGGCGACGCAATATATATTGAAGCGCCAAACGGAAGCCAAATGCTCGTGGATGGAGGACCACCGAGTGGCGCGGTGCTTCGCGAGCTCGGTCGGGTGATGCCGTTTTGGGACAGGTCTCTTGATGTTGTGCTAGCCACACATCCAGACCAAGATCATGTGGGCGGGTTGCCGTCTGTGCTTGCGCGGATGCGTATTGACAATGTCATTACATCTGAAAACACGTCCGACACAGGCGCGTATAATGCATTTGAAAAAGCCATTGCGGAAGAAAGTTCTCATAGAATTCTCGCTCGGAGAGGAGAAAAAATAATTTTGGACGAAGGAGTGGTTTTTGAGATTCTGTTTCCGAATATGAATACAGCCGGATGGGAAACAAACACAGCATCAATCGTCGCGCGCCTTTCGTACGGCGATCAGTCTTTTATTCTCACAGGCGACTCGCCACTTTCGGTGGAGAAGTATATTGTAGGCAAAAATGGCGGAGCACTGCACTCCTCTGTCCTCAAGCTCGGGCATCACGGCTCGCGGACATCATCATCAAAAGTATTTCTCTCGGCTGTTGATCCAGAGTACGCGGTCATCTCTGCCGGCAAGGATAACAAGTATGGACACCCTCACAGGGAGGTTACTGACCTTCTTTCGGAGCTCAAAATTCCTTCTATTAGTACGGCTGAACGAGGGACTGTTATTTTCAAAACAGACGGAGCTGAGTTAAAAGTAAACTAAAACCACGCCTTACGGCGTGGTTTCGAGTCTCTCTTCTTCTTCTTCTTATACAAACTTGATTTCGAGATGCTTTCCGACTTTCATGCACTTTGTGCAGATTTTCAAGCGTGAGCCGTCGGCAAGAGGCGCCCATTGGAGATTTGGGTACTTTCGCTTGTTTCCTGTAGGGTTGAATTTGGTAGCGCGAACACGGTTAGAGTAGTGACCTACAATAATGGTTCCTTTTCCGCAAGTTGGACATGATTTCGCCATGAAAGTTATGTTTCTTAGTTAGTCGGCTTATGCTATCATATATTGAACATTATGCAAGTAGAGATACTATTTTTCCTTGTTATCCTTATCTTTTCAATAATTATCCATGAAATTGCTCATGGATATATGGCGGAATGGTTTGGCGACCCAACCGCGCGCCTTGCCGGGCGTCTGACACTAAACCCAATCCCGCATATTGACCCGCTGGGTTCTATTATTCTACCCGCCCTTATGCTCTTTGGTTCTGGGGGCAATTTTGCCTTTGGATGGGCAAAGCCGGTGCCGTATAACCCTTACAATCTAAGCAATTTCAAATGGGGCACAGTTGCAGTCGGTCTCGCTGGGGTTCTTGCAAACCTTGCTTTAGCAGTGATTTTTGGGTTGATGATTCGTTATTCTGGCGTTCTTGGGATAACTGACGGAGCTTTTGCGCAAATGCTCGGTACTATCGTCATTCTTAATATAGTGCTTGCGGTCTTTAATATGATACCGTTTCCACCGCTAGACGGCGCAAAGGTACTTTTTGCCTTCCTACCCGTACGATTTCAGTATATCCACGACTATTTGGAGCAAAATTGGCTCATTTTCATCGTTTTTGTGATATTTTTCGCTCAGTACATTATATGGCCGATTTCAAGCTTTATTTTCAGGGCAATTACAGGAGTTGGCATATAATTGGAGAACTTGCATTTTTAAAGCCTGTATAGTAGAGTAGTTGCACTGTCGCCTATGCGACTTGTTTAATTTAATGCCAACAACAAACCAACTCGTAAAGCGCCCAAGAAAGACTCTTAAAAAGAAGTCTCGCTCAATCGCGCTTGGAAAAAGTTTCAACAGCATTTTGAATAAACCGGTTTTCCATAATTCTCCTTTTAAACGTGGTGTTTGCACAAAGGTAACAACAACTACCCCAAAAAAGCCTAACTCAGCGCTTCGCAAGATTGCCCGCGTTCGTCTTACCAACGGTATGGAAGTTACAGCGTACATTCCAGGTATGGGTCACAAGCTTCAGGAGCACTCGGTCGTGATGATTCGCGGAGGTCGCGTAAAGGACCTTGGAGGTGTGCGTTATCACATCGTTCGCGGTCGTTTAGACGCAACACCTGTTGAGAAGCGTATGAAGGGTCGCAGTCAATACGGAGTAAAGCGTCCAAAGGCAGGAGCTCCAGCTAAGAAATAAATACTATGCGAAGAAAAGTAAAAAATCGTAATATCCCCGGCGAAGACCTCGTATACAATTCAACGAAGGTTGCAAAGCTTATCAACTACATAATGGAGCGTGGAAAGAAAAACACCGCGCGCGCAATCGTGTATGAGGCTTTTGATATCATCAAGGAAAAAAAGAAGGACCTTGAACCTCTTGAAGTTTTTGAACTTGCGCTAAAGAATACCGGCCCTCTTATGGAAATTCGTTCACGTCGCGTCGGAGGCGCAAACTATCAGGTACCGCACGCGAGAAGCTTGCGGACGAAATTCTTGCCGCAAGTAACAACGAAGGCGAGGCAGTGAAAAAGAAGGAGAATGTGCACAAGATGGCGGAGGCCAACAAAGCTTTTGCTCACTTTGCCTGGTAGTCGGTGTGTTCTTTTGACGCGCTGCATCGTTGCTCGCGCGACTGAACTCAATCGCAGTACTAGATGTACAGCTCATGAGTATCAGTCGCGCGGCGCCTTGCATCGCATTCAAAATAATCACGCCTTTGGCACAGTGGTTTCAAAACCAAAAGCCTTGCCTAGGTGGTAACACATTTTTTACCACGCTGATTTAATTATTTTTTCAATTACTTATTAACATATTATGGAACGAGACTATCCGCTAGAAAAAGTTCGCAATTTTGGAATCATTGCCCACATTGACGCCGGCAAGACGACCACGTCTGAGCGTATTTTGTTTTATACGGGTATGACCCACAAAATAGGTGAGGTGCACGATGGCGCTACCACAACCGACTGGATGGAACAGGAGCGCGAGCGTGGTATCACCATTACCGCGGCGGCTATTACATGTTTCTGGAGCAAGACGGACGAAGAAAAAGTAAAAGAGAATATGTCTCGTTTCAATATTATTGACACACCGGGACACATCGACTTTACCGTAGAGGTGAAGCGTTCTCTTCGCGTGTTAGACGGCGCAGTGGTTGTATTTGACGGTGTTGCGGGAGTAGAGCCACAGTCAGAAACCAACTGGCGTTACGCAGACGAGGCGCAGGTTCCACGTATTTGTTTCATCAACAAGCTCGACCGTACCGGCGCGTCATTTGAGCGTTCATACGCATCCATTTTAGACAGACTAAACACAAAGGCTGTCCGTATGCAGATTCCTGTTGGACTTGAAGATGAGTTTGAAGGCGTGATTGACCTTCTCAAAATGAAGATGTTTAAATTTGAAGGAGATATGGGAATGAAGGTTATTGAAGCTGAAATCCCTGAGAAATATCTTGCCGAAGCAAAGCAGTTCCGCTCTGACCTCGTTGAACGAATTGTTGAGAACGATGAAGTTTTGATGAATGATTATCTAGAAGGAAAAGAAATTCCTATGAGTGTTTTGAAGGCAACACTTCGCAAGGCGGTTATTGCAAATGAAATTTTCCCTGTATACGCAGGCTCAGCACTAAAGAACAAAGGTGTTCAGCTTGTGCTAGACGCAGTGGTGGACTACCTTCCATCTCCTTTAGATATGCCGGCGATTAAAGGTATTGATCCAAACACAGGAGAGGAAATTGAACGCCATGCATCAGACAAAGAGCCTTTTTCAGCGCTTGCATTCAAACTCCAAGCAGACCCATTCGTTGGCCAGCTTACTTTCTTTCGTGTGTACTCAGGTACTGTAGAAGCAGGTTCGTATGTATATAACGCAACAACAGGCGACAAGGAACGCGTAGGCCGTATGGTTCGCCTTCAGGCAGATTCACGCGAGGAAGTGAAAAAAGTTTTCGCAGGAGAAATCGCCGCAATGGTTGGACTCAAAAACACTCGCACCTCACACACGCTATGCGACGAAGCAAACCCAATTATTTTGGAAGAAATTAAATTCCCTGAGCCAGTTATTTCTCTTCGTATTGAGCCAAAGACAAAAGCAGACCAAGAGAAGATGGGTATGGCGCTCAAGAAACTTGCGGATGAAGATCCAACATTCCGTATTTCTTCAGACGAAGAAACAATGGAGACAATTATTTCTGGTATGGGTGAGCTTCACTTGGAAATTCTTGTAGACCGCATGAAGCGCGAGTTCAACGTGGAGGCGAACGTAGGCAAGCCACAGGTTGCGTACAAGGAAACCATTACACGCGAAGCGGAAGCAGAATGCAAGTACATCAAGCAAACTGGTGGACGCGGTCAGTACGGTCATGTCAAAATTCGCATCAAACCAATTGATAAAACTATTGCGATTGAAGATTTGCCAAAGCAAACAAAACGTCGCGATGATCATTTTGAATTTACAAACTCTATCAAGGGAGGTGTTATTCCGCAGGAATATATAGCACCAGTTGAAAAGGGTATTATTGAAGCGATGGACCGCGGTGTGCAGGCTGGATACAAAGTGGTGGATATTTCAGCAGAGCTTTACGATGGTTCATTCCACGAAGTGGACTCTTCAGAAATCGCGTTCAAGATTGCTGGTTCGCAGGCGTTCCAAGATGCTGTAAAGAAAGCAGGACCTGTTATTCTTGAACCTATTATGAAAGTGGAAATCGTTATGCCAGAGCAGTTCATGGGTGACGTTGCTGGAAACCTTTCCTCAAAGCGCGCGCAGATTGAAGGAATGAGCGAGCGTGGAATGATGAAGGTGCTCACAGCACAGGTTCCTCTTTCTGAAATGTTTGGCTACACAACCGCCCTTCGCTCTATGACCGAAGGTCGCGCAAGTTCCACTATGGAATTTGACCACTATGACATTGTGCCCGCAAACGTTGCACAGACTATCATCGAAAGCCGTAAATAGTATTATTAATAACAATAGCCCCATTGTTCTACGAACAATGGGGCTATTGTTATCCACAGTCCCTCGCTTGCTTCCTTTTATAAATGGTATAATACAATCACTAATTTCTGAACACCATTTTTATGGACGAACACAAAAAAAAGATACTAATTATAGAGGATGACGAACATATCTCAAGGGTTTACGAGATGAGGTTTTTAAAAGATGGGTATAACACCGTGCTTGTGGCAAACGGCGAACAGGCGGTAGAAAAAGTTACATCCGAAAAGCCCAATCTCATAATTCTTGATCTAATGGTGCCAAGGAAGGATGGTTTTGCAATTCTTGAGGAAATTAAGAAAAATCCAAGCACAGCAAGCATTCCCGTATTGGTGCTTTCAAATCTTGGTGGAAAAGACGATCAGAAGCGCGCGCTAGGTCTCGGAGCAAATGACTATATGGTTAAGGTGGAAAATTCAATGCAGGAGGTCATTGAACGAGCAAAAAAATTCCTATAAAAACCATGAAAATACTCGCACCGTTTGAAAAATTATTTACTCCATACGCGCTCATCGCTCTTAACCTTGCGATAATTCTTTCCGCGGAGTTTGTTGGCGGAGGAACCTATTTTGCAGAAACTGGACTCGCGCATGGCATCGCAATTGTTTTTGTCGGCCTGATTATAGTAAGAATTTTTTCAGACTATGCGTTCAACGACTATATTTTGCGCGGGTTTTTGCAAATCCAGCTCGCGTTCTTTTTGTTTTTGGGGCTAGTGCATGTGTACGAGTATTTAGGGCTTGATGTTTATGGGCTAAATCCAGAAGTCGTGGAACTCTCTGTTATGGCGAGTTACCTGCTTTGGGTTTTGGGAATACTTCTCGCTCTTGAATTTGTGTTCCGCATTTATTCCAAAAGGACGGTCGTGTTTATGTCGGTAATCTCCGCTGTACTTGTTGGCGGTTTCCTCATGTTGGTTGGAGCGAATATTTCAGCAACTATTGCGGAAAGCTTGCCCGAGTGGCTTCCTCAGGTGATGCTCGCTGGCATCGTTGGGCTTGGAATTGCGGGAATTTCTGCTATTAGAAACATAAGAGAATTAATGCCGGTTTTTAGAGAGTATTCGCATTATGCTATTCCAGCTATTGTTCTCATATCGGTTTCTGCGTTCTCCGAGTATTTTGAATCAACAGGCGCGCTTGAGATATTCGGTGTTTCTGAAGTTCAAATTTTATATATTTCTCATTTTCTTGTATACGCTGCGCTCTCCTTGCTTCTCATAGGTTTCGGAAAACTCAAAAAACCAATGGGTATTTACACGGAGATGTAAGCACTTCGCGCACAAATGACAACTAACACCGCTACGCGGACATCTGACATGTGACGACTATTAGGATGGGAAGGTTAGCAAAAGTGCTGGGGTAGGTGTAGGGGTTGACCCCCACACCTATCCCCACATTGTCCTGCTTTTGGATGAGATATTTCTGTATAAATAGACAATACTACTAATCTTTAATATTCCATTGTTTATGTGGTGCAGGACAAAAGCGATGTGGGAATAGGTGCGGGGGTTGACTATTATCCTTGATTTGGTAGTATGACCTTTGTATCGCACAACTTTGTATTTTGCGGTACTTTTGTTTCTTATTACTAGTTATTTACTTAATTTTCTCTTATCATAAAAGGCTTTTGGGGACATTCCTCGTGTACAAGCCCTTGATGATAAGAACACAAAAAATATGGCAGAAGCATTTGATCGTTCCAAGCCACACGTCAACGTAGGTACAATTGGTCACGTTGACCACGGCAAGACAACCCTTACAGCGGCAATCTTGAACACTCTCCACATGGCTGGAAAGGATGTAAAGATGAAGTCGGTTGACCAAATCGACTCAGCTCCGGAGGAAAAAGCACGCGGTATTACAATCGCGCTTTCTCACAACGAGTACTCGTCAGACACACGTCACTACGCGCACATCGACGCGCCAGGTCACGCTGACTATATTAAGAACATGATCACGGGTGCCGCACAAATGGACGAAAGCAAATCGGTGTTCCAAAGATCGTTGTGTTCCTCAACAAGTGCGACATGGTTGATGACGCAGAAATGATTGATATGGTTGAAGAAGAAGTTCGCGAACTCCTTACAAAGTATGAGTTTGATGGAAAGAACGCTCCTGTTATTCGTGGTTCTGCGCTCAAGGCTCTTGAGGCAAAGACTATTGAAGACGAGTGGGCAAAGAAGGTTCTTGACCTTATCGCCGCAGTTGACACATATGTTCCAGTTCCAGAGCGCGATATTTCAAAGGCATTTCTTATGCCAGTTGAAGACGTGTTCTCTATTGAAGGTCGCGGTACAGTTGTGACCGGCCGTATTGAGCGTGGAGTTGTGAAGGTTGGTGAGGAAATTGAAATTGTTGGTATCAAGGACACTGTAAAGACTACAGTTACTGGTATTGAAATGTTCAACAAATCACTCCAAGAGGGTATGGCTGGAGACAACGCCGGCATCCTCATCCGTGGTGTAAAGAAGGACGACATTACTCGCGGTCAGGTTATTTGTAAGCCAGGTTCTGTAACTCCACACACAGAGTTTGAGACAGAAGTTTACATCCTTACAAAGGAGGAAGGCGGACGTCATACTCCATTCTTCAACGGTTACAAGCCACAGTTTTACATCCGCACAACGGACGTAACAGGAGACGCAACACTTCCAGCAGGAACAGAAATGGTTATGCCAGGAGACACAGTAAAGCTCAAGGTAAAGCTCATTGTGCCTGTAGCTCTTGAAGTAGAACAGCGTTTCGCTATTCGTGAAGGAGGCCGTACAGTAGGCGCGGGAGTTGTAACAAAGATTATCGCATAGGCACGCTAGGATATTCAGTTCTTAGTTCTATTAAAAATCAACCATGACCACAGCAAAAAAACCAGTTGCAAAAAAGTCCGTAACAAAAAAAGTTGCAGACAAAGAAGTAACGCACAAGCTTCGTATCCGCGTACGCGCGTATGAAAACAAAGTGCTAGACAATTCTGTAAAGCAGATTGTTGACACAGCGCTTCGTTACGATGCCGAGGTCATTGGGCCAATGCCACTTCCTACTGAAATCAAGAAGTACACCGTACTTCGCTCAGCATTCATTTACAAGAATGCGCGTGAGCAGTTTGAAATGCGTGTTCACAAGAGGTTGATTGACATCTTGAATCCGAACGCAAAAGTTGTAGAGGCTCTCACCAACCTTTCGCTCCCATCAGGCGTCAACATTGATGTGAAGATGATGTAGCGCTTCGCGCAAGTCCGAGGTTAGAAAGTCAAAAGTCAAAAGTCAAAAGTAGGTGCGACAAAAAGTTTATTCAGTTAATTAAAAATCCAACACTCTATGCATTCGCAAGTTAGAAGTTCAAAGGCTAAAAAGTAAATGCACCCGCATCCGACTTTAAGACTTTATGGACTTTAAGACTTTCGACTGCGCAGAATGCGCTGGTTACCGTTATGAAATTTATTCTAGGAAAAAAAGAAAATATGTTCTCGTTCGTCGGCTCCGACGGGCGCGCAACAGCTGCAACTCTTCTTTCTGTTGGGCCTGTTTCTATTACACAGGTTAAATCAAAAGAAAGTGATGGGTACGATGCTATTCAAATGGGCTTCGGCACTCGCGCTGTAAAAAACATTTCAAAAGCAGTTCAGGGTCACACAAAGGACCTCGGTCTATTTATGACCATTCGCGAGTTTCGTGTAGACGACTCAAGCGCGTGGAAAAAGGGCGACACTGTAGATGCGTCAGTTTTTGAAATTGGTGACGAGGTCACAGTTTCAGGCACATCAAAAGGAAAGGGTTTTCAAGGTGTGGTAAAGCGCCACAAGTTTAAGGGAGGTCAGCGCACACACGGACAGAAGCACTCCGAGCGTGAGGCGGGTTCTATTGGCTCAACAGGTCAGCAGAAGATTTCAAAAGGTCGTCGTATGGCAGGACGCATGGGTGGGGAGCGTATTACCGTAAAAGGTTTGCGTGTTCTCGGCGTTGACACTACTAATGGCAAGATTCTCGTATCTGGTTGTGTGCCAGGTATTAAAGGAGCACTCCTTGAGATTAAGGCAACTTCTAAATAATCTTTACTACTATGGAAGCAAAAATTTACAATACAAAAGGAAAGGAAGCAGGGAAGATTGCCTTGAACGAAAAGGTGTGGGGACTTTCGTGGAACGCTGATTTGGTTCACCAAGTTGTTGAATCAATGCGCTCAAACGCGCGTACATCATCAGCACAGGTAAAGGACCGTAGCGCAGTATCCGGCGGTGGCAAGAAGCCATGGGCGCAAAAGGGTACTGGTCGCGCTCGTCACGGTTCATCACGTTCACCTATTTGGCGTCACGGTGGAGTTACACACGGCCCAATGAGCGAAAAGGATTATTCAAAGAAGATCAACAAGAAGGTGCGCGCAAAGGCGCTCTACACTGTGCTTTCAGAAAAGATGCGCAACGGTGAGGTTCTTTTTGTTGATGCTATTTCTATGAAAGCTCCAAAGACTGCTGAAGCAAAGGGAATTCTTTCTGCTCTCGCAGGAGTGAAGGGCTTTGAAAAGATGCTCACCAAGAAGAAGAATGCGGCGTACTTTGCAACAAGCGAGAAATCAGATGCAGTTACAAAGAGTTTTGCAAACCTTGGAAACGTTGAGTTTGACTCGGTAGAAAATATGAACCCAATTGACCTCTTGAACCACAAATACGTCGTGATTGTGAGCCCAGAGAAAGCTATTAGTTTTATTGAAGGCAAGCTTGCAACAGCAACTGCCGTCACTGCTAAATAATCCACACTATCATGGCTATTTTTACAAAAACAACAAAAGAAGCAAAGGTTACAAAGGTGACCAAAGCAAAAAAGGAGGGAGCTCTCGCTCTTGGTTCTCGAGTGAACGCTATCGTTCGCCCACACATCACAGAGAAGGCGGCTATTCTTGCTGAAAAAGGCACTTACGTGTTTGAAGTTGCAAAGGACACAAACAAGATTGAAATTGCAAAAGCGATTGAGGCTCTTTACAATGTAAAGCCTACTCGCGTAAACATTGTAAATCTTCCTGACACTCGCGTGTTTGTTCGCAACCGAAAGGGCGTGAAATCAGGAATTCGCAAGGCGTTGGTCACGCTAAAGAAAGGCGATAAGATTGAAATTCTATAATCATGAAAAAGCGTAAACCAACAACACCATCAAACCGCCAAACAGCTCACGTAACGTACCGTGGCGTGCTTACGACAAACGAGCCTTTGAAGTCGCTCACGACTGGCTTTAGTCGTGGCTCAGGACGCAATGCGTTTGGTCGCATCACTACTCAGCACAAAGGAGGCGGACACAAGCGTTCATACCGCGAGATTGATTTTCGTTTTGATAAAATTAATATTCCCGCGAAGGTTGAGACAGTTGAGTACGACCCAAATCGCTCAGGATTTATTGGAGTAGTTTGCTATGCAGACGGCGAGCGCCGTTACAATCTTCTTCCTCAGGGAATCAAGGTTGGCGATGCGCTTATCGTTGCCGAGGACGCTCCTCTTAAACCAGGAAACCGCACCATCTTGCGCAAACTCCCTGTTGGCACATTTGTGTACAATATTGAGCTTCAGCCAAACGGTGGAGCGCGTGTTGCTCGTTCAGCTGGAAACTATGCTGAAGTAGTCGCAAACGACCGCGGTCAGAGCCATTTGAAAATGCCTTCTGGAGAAATTCGCAAGGTTTCCGAAAATGTGTGGGCATCAATCGGCGCTGTTTCAAACGAGGAATACAAACACAGAAACATTGGTAAGGCAGGACGCAATCGTTGGCTAGGTATTCGCCCAACAGTTCGCGGAGGCGCAAAGAACCCTGTTGACCACCCATACGGTGGAGGTGAAGGACGCCAAGGTCGCGGTACAAAGCGCCCAAAGACAAAGTACGGAAAGGTAACCGGAGGTCGCAAGACACGTTCACCAAAGAAGTATTCAAACAACCTCATCGTCACCCGTCGCTGAATTAGTAAATTCACGTCTTGGACGCTATGACCAAGCGCTCGAAGTAAAGATAAACAAAAGCCCCAGCCGTTCTCCGAACGGCGGGATTTTGTTATCCACAGCTATTTTCGCTTGCGAGTGATATACTTATGTTTATGACAAAACAGATTTTCTCCGCCTTCAAAGTTATCACCCTGGCTATAGTCCTTTCGTTCGGTCTTTCATATGTGTACGCATGGACAGCGCCGACAGCAGCACCACCAACTGGAAACGTTTCAGCGCCGATTAACACAAGTGCAACTGCACAAACGAAAGCAGGCGGGCTTACCTTTGGGAGTTTAAATGGTGGGAACCCCAATGGGGGTATAAATGGCGCATCTAACCCACTTCGTTTGATTGTCAATAATGGATTGCTGGAACCTGCGCTTACACTCGGGTATTATTCGTCCGGCTATGGTCTTGACCTTTGGGTTGGTACATCTGGTCTTGCTCCTATTTACTTTGACAATCGTAATGAAGATGCAATTATTTTTAGAAGAAAAACTTACTCAACCCCAGTTGAGAGTATGCGCATTGATGCTAATGGCCTTAATGTGTCGGGGACAATTAAAGCTAGTGGCGGTTATGTTGGTAACGGCCCTATCCCACTCACCCCACACTATGTAACCCGAACCGAAGACACATATAGTGGTACGCCTGGCTATAATTACAGATATTGTAATGGATTTACTAACCACGACACATGTAACGGTGACTATAACAGCGCATATACTTGCAGTAAAAGTGAAAACAAGGGTCCCTGCACAGATGCTGTTCCATACCCGGCCCCGCGAACAGACTGGGGTTGGTGTGGTTCATATTTCTATGACCGAACGGTAACGTGCAGAACAAACGAAGTATTGTCAACGTATGATGATAATTAATAGTACTGACTGATTAATATATCACCAATGCAAAAAACAACTAATCATTTTACACATTATGAATAAAGACATTATCATTTCTGTACTCGTATCCGTCGTTATTTCCGGGTTGTTTAGTTTCTATCTTTTTGGTGCCATAGGTAAAGCGAGCCAGACTGTGAAGCCTCAGCTAGTCGTGCTTGGCGAGGCACAGTCTGTGCGGGGCTCCATTTCAGAAATTAAAGATAATGGATATGTTATCAATACCAACGAAGGGGCAATTGTTTCAGTTATAGTCAATCCCGAAACAACGTACGCTACTTCTTTTTCGCCAACACCGTCTGAGCTAGAAGATTTATATGGCACGGCAACATCTGCGCCTGGTGATAAGCCATTGATACAGAAATTAAAATTAAAAGTTGGAGATCGTATTGAGGCAACATCCAATACAAGCATGGCTGGAAAGACAGAATTTACTGCCACAGTGATAAAACTAATTCGTTGATTACAGGAGTGGCGTTATCCACACATATTTTCGCTTGTTTAATTTTGAAGTGATATAATACTTTTATGAACATCAAAACATTTTCTATTCACTCTGTGCGTAATGTGTTTGCATTTTTTATTGCATTAGGGCTTGGGTATACGGCATATCTTGTAAACCCGACTACAGTTGCGCCAACAAAAGTAGAGGCAGCAGATACGCCACTTACTGGGTATGCATGGAGCGATACAATTGGTTACATCAGTTTCAGCTGCACGACGTGTGGTGCTGAGAATTATGCTGTAACTGTTGACCCAGACACTGGTGAATTTAAGGGCCATGCATGGTCCTCGGATATTGACACAGCACCAAATCCAGACCAAGGAGGAATTGGTTGGATAAGTTTTGATAGAGCAGTAACCGGTAATCCGCCGGCAAACCCATACATGTTGACAGGTGGTGCAATCGCAAAAACTGATACGTCAGGAAATGTTACTGGTTGGGCGCGTGCGCTCGCTGCTTGCACACAGGATGCTTCAGGCAATCTAGTTCCAGCTCAGTGTGCACAGAATAGCAATGCAGGAGGTTGGGATGGATGGATTAAACTTTCTGATTCTACTTGGACAAACGGTGTGAAAATTAACCCTTCTGATGGCAAATTCTCTGGCTATGCATGGGGAGGCGCGGAGGTTCTCCCAAGCGGTGATAGCGACCCTGCAGGGGTGAGTGTTATTGGCTGGATTAATTTTCAAGGAACAGCACAGGATTCAAGCACTTATTTTGTCCAAGGGCCTCCACTTGCCTCATTATGCACCAGTAATCTTGATTGTACTGGCGGGAAGCTCTGTAATGTAGCTACAGGCGCTTGCGTTGACCCAAGTGGTCCATGCGGGGCAGGCTCAAGTTGCGGAATTGGACAATCATGTAATGGGCTCAGCATGTGTGTTTATACGGACGGTTCTTGTTCCGCGGATTCTGAATGCGCTGGCGGGCAAATATGTAACGCAAGTGGGAGGTGCGCCACACCGGTTGGGGGATATTGCGACACTACCGCCGATTGTTTTAATGCGCAAATTTGTAATACGGCCACACATGCTTGCTACGACAAGCCAAAGACGAGATTCTGGCAGTTCTAAAGAAAAGGAACGTTTGACAGGTGACCAGTGACTTTTGACTAAAATACATTCAAAATACGGGTAAGTGCCTCGCGCAAACCCGTATTTGTCAATTGTCAATTGTTTTTTGTCAAATGTATCGGGGTCCAATGACCCCGATTTGACATTCCCACCCAATCTGATAGGATACAGAACGAGCTCACTCCGAGCTTGTTTTGTTTAAAAAAAGCCAATTACCCTATGACACGATCACTCAAAAAAGGACCATTCATTGACTCAAGACTACTTGAGAAAATGGAAGGGAAAAGCGCTTCCACAGCGGAAATGATAAAGACTTGGGCTCGCTCAAGTCAGATTTCTCCTGAAATGGTCGGGTTCCTTTTTGGCGTGTACAATGGCAAGACACATCTAGAGGTCCGCGTGACCGAAGATATGGTAGGGCACAGACTCGGAGAGTTTTCTCCTACGAAGAAATTCGTAAGACACGGAGGTAAAATGCAGAAGGAGCTTGAGCAGAAGAAGAAAGAAGCAGAAATTACTGCTGCCAAGGCCGCTAAATCTGAAACCCCCGCAAAGAAATAATTTATTTATATGAAAGCAATTCTTAGAAGCTATCGTCAAGCGCCTCGCAAGGTTCGCCTTGTGGCAAATCTCATCAAAGGGAAGACCGTTCCCCGCGCGCTTGTTGAGCTTGACGTACTTCCAAAGCGCGCATCCGGCCCAATGAAAAAACTTTTGATGTCGGCAATTGCAAATGCAAAAGAAAACGACGGAATCGCGCTTGAAGACCTTTTTGTAAAAGAAGTGCGTGTTGATCAGGGCACAATTCTCAAGCGTTCAATGCCAAAGTCACATGGTTCCGCGCACCCTATTCACAAGCACACAAGCCATATTATGATTGAGCTTATCGCCAGTGCAGACACACAAGTCAAAAGTCACAAGTCAAAAGTCAAAAGTGCGGAGACACCGAAGGTGTCGAAGAAAGTTGCTCTTGCAAAAGTAAAAGCTGCTGCAAAGCCGAAAGCAGTAAAGAAAACAAAATAATATGACACACATCGTACATCCATATGCGCATCGTTTGGGAATCATCCGTGACTGGAAGTCGCGTTGGTTTGGCGCAAAAGATGATTTCAAAAAATTCCTCAAGGGTGATGTGCTCATTCGCAAGTTTTTGGACAAACGCCTTCGCGGGAGCTACATTGCAGGCATTGAAATTGAACGCAACGCAAAAACATTTCGTATTCTCATAAAGACCGCCCGCCCCGGTATGGTTATTGGTCGCGCCGGAGAGGGTTCGGTGAAGCTCAAGAATGACATTTTGAAAGAAGCTACACGCCTTAAGCTTGATATTCCAAAAGACTTCAAACTTGATGTTGAGGAAGTGCGCTCACCTGAGTCAAACGCGGGTGTTGTTGCCGAAATGGTTTGCGAAGGGCTTGAAAAGCGTCTTCCATTCCGCATGGTTTTGAAGCAGACTATTGAAAAGGTGATGGCAAACCGCGATGTAAAAGGCGCGCGCATCGCAATCTCTGGTCGCCTTGGCGGAGCGGAAATGGCGCGCTACGAGCAGATTCGTCGTGGAGGTATTCCTCTTCAGACATTCCGCGCGGATATTGATTTCGCAAAGAACACAGCTCGCCTTCCTTACGGCGCTATCGGTGTGAAGGTTTGGATTTACAAAGGTCAGATTTTTGCCGACAGCAAAAAGAAGCTCATTCCTGCAGAAGCGCCTACGAATTTTTAATATACTACTATGTTATTTCCTAAAAAAGTAAAATACAGAAAGTGGCAGAACGCTCGCAAGAGTGAGGCTAAACTTGCAGCTCCTGAAACTCGTGGTATCACGCTTGCTTTTGGTTCATACGGACTCAAGGCTGAAACACAGGCGCGTGTAAAATCAAATCAGATTGAAGCATCACGTAAAGCTATCGTTCGCACAATCACAAAAGTTGGAAAGATGTGGATTCGTATTTTCCCAGACAGACCATGGACACAGAAGGGAGCGCAAGTAGGTATGGGTAAAGGAAAAGGGGAGCTTCAGGGCTACGTGTTTGAAGTTCGTCCGGGTCGTATGCTTTTTGAAGTTGATGGTGTTGATGAAGCGACTGCGATAAAGGCGCTCAAGAAAGCTGGAGCAAAGCTTCCAGTAAAGACACGCATTGTTCGTCGTGTGGAAACTGCCTAATATAGAATACTTTTATGAAAGAAATTAAAAAAACAAGCGCGGAAGATTTGGTAAAACTCCTAGGAGAAAAGAGGGAGGCTGTTCGCGCGTTTCGTTTTGACATTGCAGGTTCCGCAAAAAAGAACGTGAAGGCGAAAATGACGGCCCGTAAAGAAATCGCTCGCATTCTTACAGAAGAGAATTTGCGAAAGAGCACGGGCGTTAATGTAATCGCATAACACTACTATTATGGAAACAAAGAACAAAAAAACTATTGAGACAAGCAACGTAACACGAAAGCAACTTCAGGGCACCGTGGTGTCTGACAAGATGATGAAGACTGTCACTGTCCTTGTAAATCGTTTCGTAAAGCACCCAAAGTACGGAAAGTTTATGAATATTTCAAAGAAGTACAAGGCGCACGACGAGGCTGGCGCATACAAAGAGGGGGACAAAGTCGTTATTGAAGAGTGTCATGATTCAACCACAAACAATCGTAAAAATAGCAGACAACACCGGCGGAAAGATCGGACGCGTGTTCAAGGTGCTCGGAAGCTCAAAGAAGCGCTACGCGATGATTGGCGATTTGGTTGTTTTCTCTGTTCAGGTTGCGGAGCCTCGCAAGTCTGTAAAGAAGAAGGACGTTCTTACAGGTCTCGTCGTTCGCACACGCAATGCGTACCGCCGCAAGGATGGTTCGTACATTCGATTTGATGACAATGCGGTTATTGTTGTTGACAAGGCGAAGAAGGAGGCAAAGGGAAGTCGTATCTTTGGACCTATTCCTCGTGAGATTACTGAAATTGGCTACAACAAAATCGGTTCACTCGCGCCTGAAGTATTATAAATTAAGGAGCGAAGCGACTATAAGTTATTTATCCAGCACTTATTTTGCTACATAATAGACAGGAATGAATTATGTGGTAGACTTGAGCAGATCGAAAGATATGGCTCTTGTGTAGCAAAATAAGTGCTGGATGATGAAACTCAAAAAAGGAGACAATGTGATTATCACAACCGGAAAGGATAAAGGAAAGAAAGGAAAAATCCTTGAAGTTTTTCCATCTGCAAATCGCGTAGTGGTAGAGGGCGCAAATATTTCTAAACTTCACGAAAAGTCCCGCACAAAAGGAAAGGCTGGTCAGATTGTAGAGAAGCCTATGCCTATCAACGCGTCAAATGTGATGATTGTAGATCCAAAGTCTGGAGCTCGCACACGTGTTGGCATCAAGAAGATTGACGGCAAGAATGTTCGCGTCACAAAAAAGAGTGGCTCTGAACTCAAATAATTTTTAATAATATGAAATCTAAATTTACATCAGCATTTAAAACAGTTCGCGAGAAACAAGCAGGCGCCTATGATGCGATGAAGAAAGAGTTTGGCTACAAGGCTAAGCTTGCCACACCTCGTCTAGTAAAGGTTGTTGTTTCCGCAACAACTGGTCGCTCAAAGGACAAGAATAGGAATGAAATGGTGATGGGACGCATTGCAAAGATTACTGGGCAAAAGCCAGCGCTACGCTCTGCAAAAAAGTCCATCGCAGCCTTCAAGCTTCGTGAGGGAGACAAAATCGGTGTTGCAGTAACTCTCCGTGGCGCGCGCATGATGGGTTTTCTTGACAAGTTTTTCAATGTTGCAATTCCTCGTACTCGCGACTTCCGCGGTTATGACAGAAAGAGTATTGATGAAATGGGTAATGTTACACTCGGTGTGAAGGAACAAACAATTTTCCCTGAGTGTTCAGATGAAGACGTGAAGGATCTTTTCGGTTTGGCGGTTACTATTGTAACTACCGCAAAGAATAAAAAGGAGGCAACTGCGTTTTTTGATATTATTGGCGTCCCGTTCAAGAAGTAAGAAAAACCCCTTATTTTAGCGCATTACGTCGTTGTTTCATTTTGTCGTCTCGTCGCCGTACAATAAGTACGGCTTCGTCGAACGACAAAACTCACGCCTCGTACTGCATCTAAAATAAGGGGTTTTTGGCTAAATTTAAGCCCCGTTTAGGCGAAGCCTAAACGGGGCTTTGTGCTTGTATTTTTTTGCAGATATGGTATAATGTAAGGAATTGGGTACGCATGGGGTGTATTCAAGAGTTCTTTTTTATAGAGGGGTAATTATGAAGAATCAGATCTCTAAGGCTGCAAGGAAGCTTGCATGTTTTACAGGAAGTTCCAGCGCCTCAATGCTGGACGAGTTGGAGGAAATTGACCAAGAGCAGGTATCAATTGACGGCGCAGTTGTTGTAGTCCCGCATGCTTGCGGTGCCGACGGTAACGAGCACCGTTATGGAACACCGTACGTTTCCCCATGGGGAAATGTTACACTGGTACCTCAATAACCGTTCCAAGCTAGAACCAAAACAATAAAACCTAAAAGCTATTCCAAACAGGCGTCTCAAAAAGGCGCCTTTTTTGTTTGTATTGGAAGCAATTTTGTGAGATGATTACTAGACCTGTCGCCTAATAACTTTTCTGTTGCAGTTCCTTGTTTTTTGCTACGTCTTGTCCAAAATTATTCAAAATATCTAGATATTCCTCATAATTTTGGACTGCGTCTCGCTCAAAAACAAGAAACTTCACTACGAAAATTATTAGGCGGCAGGTCTATCTTTGTCATCGCGTGTGCGCTGACATGTTATTTATAGGGAGAAAGTCATGGTAATTGTGCAAAATGGGCATGAACAAATAGGTCGCAACCGCGGTGCACTATCCGCTTGCGAGCGAGAAATTCGACGTAAAAGAAGGAAGATTTAAGGTTTTTCAGGCAAAAAAAATCCAACCTGAGCCCCCTTCTATGAAAAAAGAGGCTGGGGTGTTAATACAGAAAAAGCCAACTTGCTATGAAACGGTTTCGTCAGCACATCACCGTGTTCAGAGCTGGCTCGAAGAAAAAACAAGCAAATATCCAGTGTTTTTCAGGCATCTGCGCGTTACATGATTTATTTTCCCAAAAGGCACCCAAAGGTGCCTTTTTTATTTGTTAGGGGTGGGCGGGCGAAGCCCGCCCACCCCTCACGTTGAATAAGTTCACATACATATGAGAATTCTCATCGGCCTAATATTAGGCAAAAATGAGGATTTTCAACAAGTTCAAAAACACAAAAGGGTTCATTTCCACGTATACTCATATTCTAAAAACAAGGAATATGAACGAAGAAGCAATCACGAGAGCAAAAGCATTAAGTCACTGGCATGTATATGGCATTGAGAGCGCGAAGGACGCATTCTCGGTTCCAGCATCAACAATCTACCGATGGAGGGCACTCATGAAGAAACATCACGGGCATCTTTCTGCGCTCAACAACAAGAGCAGGGCACCGAAAAGAACAAGAACGCGCATCATTCCAGCTGGTTTGAAAGACGAGATCATCCGCTTACGCACACGACACCCAAGGATGGGCAAGACGCAGATATTTCATACCATTAAACACCAAATCAAAACCTCGGAGTCCACCGTAGGCAGAGTGCTCAAGGATATGAGAGAACGATGGCAACTCCCACTCCGTGGCGAGAAGCCGTACAAGAAGAAAACCAGAGTACAGAAGGATAGAAGGCAGGAAAAGGTCGGCATTGAAGCAGACACAGTGGTGCGATATGTAAATGGCATCAAGTGGTATTTTGTGACCGCCATAGATCTCAAAACTAGGAAAGCGTACGTCTACGTGACCCACAAGCATTCTTCCATGCAGGCTAGCAATGTGATGAAGTCCATAGACATTGAAATACCGTGCGTGCAGACGGACAATGGGTCAGAGTTTCTCAAGAACTTCCACACCTACTGTGTTCTCCGTAAAATACCCCACTACTTCATCTACCCGAATACGCCAAAAATGAATGCCCATATTGAGCGATTCAACCGAACGCTTGAGGAAGAGTTCATTATGTGGAACAAACGCCTCATGGTGGACAGAAACAACCTGGAGAAAGTTAATGAAAAACTGCAGGAATATGTGACCTACTACAATACCGTGCGACCCCACACGTCTCTTGGATTTCTGTCCCCAGAGGAGTATTATGTAAAGAACCGAGAAAATTCTCATATGTAGTGAACTAATACACACGTTTGACATAATTTCCCCATGTGCTAGGATGCTCATACGGGTTTTTTGAGCAATCCGCGCACCTCCTTTTGAAGACAATTGCGCAAGCAAAGGTCTTCAAAAGAATTTGCGCGCGATATTGCTGAAAAACCGAGCGAAGCGAGAGTTTTTCGCAACCGAGCACCACTTTTACGTTTTTATAAAAACGTAAAAGTGGTGCTCGGTGGTGATTTATAATTTCGCTTTGCTCAAAATAAATCAACCATGGCAAAAACATCAGTAACCGCGCGCGCCAACAAGGTGCCTAAATTCAGCTCACGCATTGTGCGTCGTTGTTTTAACTGTAGCCGTCGTCGCGGTTATATGCGCGATTTTGACCTTTGCCGTATTTGTTTCCGCGAGCTTGCCAACGACGGCAAGATTCCTGGAGTTAAGAAGTCTTCTTGGTAATTTCTACTATTATGCACGACCCAATCGCAGACATGCTTATTCGCATTAAGAACGGAGGTAAAGCCGGCAAAGACCTTGTCGAGATGCCTTTTTCCAATGTGAAGGAAGCAATCGCAAAGGTTCTCTTTGCAGAGGGATACCTTACTTCTTATGCAAAGAAGGGCAAGAAGGTTCAGAAAACTCTTGAAGTTGGTATTGCATACGAAGGAAAGTCGCCACGTGTATCAGAAGTGGCTCGTATGTCAAAGCCTTCACGCCGTTTCTATCTCGGCGCGGATGAAATCAAACCTATCAAGAATGGTTTTGGTTTGATGGTTATGTCTACGCCAAAAGGCATTATGACAGGCGCTGAGGCAAAGAAAGGTCGCGTTGGAGGCGAGGCTCTCTTTAAAATCTGGTAATAATTCTACTAATACTTATATGTCACGAATTGGAAAAAAAGGCGTAACGATTCCGGAAGGAACAACAGTCACTCACACTGACACGGTGTTTACCGTGAAAGGTCCTTTGGGTGAGCTTTCGCGCGACTTCTCCGGTCCAGTGGATATTAAGGTGGAAGGAAGCACGATTTCGTTTACACCAAAAAACAGCTCAAAGGAAGCCCGCGCGCTATGGGGCACATACGCGTCACATCTCGTGAATATGGTTGCCGGCGTAAATACCGCTTTTGTAAAGAAGCTTATCATTGAGGGTGTGGGTTACAAAGTTGAGCCACAAGGCGCTACACTTGTTTTCAGTCTCGGTTTTTCGCACAAGGTTCCTATGGAGATTCCAAAGGATGTAAAAGTTTTGCAGGAGAAAAATGTTCTAACGATTTCTTCAATTAATAAAGAATCTGTTGGGCAGTTTGCCGCGCAAATCCGCGCAAAGAAGAAGCCAGAGCCTTACAAGGGCAAGGGTATTCGTTACAGCACAGAGGTCATCCGCCGTAAGCAGGGTAAGAAGTCCGCATAAACCGCAAAGCGGTCGTAACAAATAACATCATGACTATTAAATTAACAAAAAAAGGACAGCGCACACGTCGTCACAATCGCATCCGAGCAAAGGTGTCGGGTACTTCAGAGCGCCCACGTCTCGCTATTTTTAAGTCAAACAGTTATATTTATGGTCAGATTATTGATGACACAAAAGGCGTAACTTTGTCTGCTGTTTCAGATATGGGACTTAAAGGCAAGACGAAAACAGAGCGCGCAAAGCAGGCTGGAGAAGCTCTTGCAAAAAGCGCAAAGGCAAAAGGGCTTTCTGCTGTGGTCTTTGACCGCGGTGGATTTATTTTTACTGGACGTGTTCGCGCGTTTGCCGACGGCGCTCGTGAAGGCGGGCTAGTGTTCTAAATGTATTCTAACTTTTAATAATTTTATGACAGAAAACATTGTAAAAGAAGCGACAACAGAAACAAAGGCGCCAACAGCGCGCGCTTCTTCTGCTCGTCCGGCGCGTGGAGCGGCTCAAGGTCGCGTGGCATCAGGTTCTCCTCGTCGAGGTGGCGCAGGCGCAGGAGCTCGCAAGGGCGGTTCATCACGCGGAGGTCGCGGAGGAACTTTTGAACGCGTGAAGCCAGAGTTTGACAACAAGCTCATTCAGATTCGTCGCGTTACTCGCGTGGTTGCCGGTGGACGCCGTTTCGCATTTTCTGTTGCGCTCGTTGCAGGAAACCGCAAAGGTTCTGTGGGTGTAGGTATCGGCAAGGCATCCGACACAGCTCTCGCTATTGAAAAGGCGACAAAGAACGCAAAGAAGAATATGATTAAGGTTCTTCTCACGAGCGGTATGATGATTCCTCACGAAGTAGAGGCAAAGGAGTCTTCAGCAACAGTGATGATCCAGCCCGCAAAAGGTCGCGGTATGGTTGCAGGAAGTTCGGTGCGAAACGTGCTAGAGCTCGCAGGTATCAAGGATGTTCGCGCAAAGATTCTTTCTGGCTCAAAGAATAAATTGAACAACGCTCGCGCTACTATAAAGGCTCTAAAGCAACTTCGTTTGAAAGGAGTGAAAGCAGTCGCAGAATCAAAGTAATTTAAAATATTATTATGCAAGCACACGAAGTAAAAACAAGAACACCACGCGCCGTAAAGAAGGTTGTTGGACGTGGAGGAAAGCGTGGCAAGACATCTGGTCGCGGGACCAAGGGTCAAGACGCGCGCGCCGGACACCGCAAGCGTCCTCAGATGCGCGACACTATCAAGAAGCTTCCAAAGCTTCGCGGAGAAGGTGTGTCACGCAATCAGTTCAAGACTGAATTTACTCATTACGTTGTCCTTAATCTCGGAATTCTAAATCTAGAATTCAAAAATGGTGATCGTGTTACTCCAAAGGTTCTCCTTGAGCACGCTCTCGTAGAGAAAAAAGGAAACAAAGTTCCTATGGTGAAGATTCTTGCGTCAGGCGAATTTGATAAAAAGTTAGATATTCGCGGATGTTTGATTTCAGAATCCGCAAAGACTGCTGTGGAGAAACTCGGAGGAACAGTGAAATAGTTCGAAGGTCTATAAAGAAAATAAAAATACAATGGATACATTGATGCGCAAACTAAAGATGATTGTAGAGGACTCTACGCTCCGTCGTCGCGTACTCTTTGTACTTGTTGCGCTTGTGTTGTTTCGTCTTCTTGCGAATATTCCTATCCCTGCTGCGGCTGGGCAAAACCTCGGCTCGCTCCTAGCGAATGACCAGGCTCTTGGATTTTTGAACCTCCTTACTGGTGGCGGTCTTTCTGCTGTTTCTATTGTGATGCTCGGTGTCGGCCCGTACATCACTGCGTCTATTATTATGCAACTTTTGACGATGATGTCGCCAAAAATAAAGCAGATGCAGACAGAGGAGGGGGAGATGGGGCGTCGTAAGATGACACAGTATTCACGCCTGCTCACCATCCCACTTTCGCTGATGTCTGGATATGGGCTTATTTCATATCTAGGACAGCAGGGGATTTTGGTTGGGCTTACTCCTTTTGAAATTTTTACAAATACTATTATCGTGGCGGCTGGTTCAATGTTGCTTATGTGGATTGGCGAGCTCATCTCAGAGTTTGGCATCGGCAATGGAGTTTCACTTATCATTTTTGCCGGTATCGTTTCAAGCCTCCCAGCAACAATTGGACAACTTTTGTTCACATTTGATGTGTCGCAGGTTCCTATGTATATAGCGGCGATTGTTGCGACCGTACTTCTTATTGGAGCGGTAGTTTTTATGACAGAAGCAGAACGCCCTGTGCCTATCACATACGCAAAGCAAGTTCGCGGAGGTCACACAGCTGGTGGCACAATGACCTATCTCCCACTTCGTTTGAATCAGGCTGGCGTGATTCCAATTATTTTCGCGCTCTCTATTTTGGTGTTTCCAACCGTGGTTGCAAACGCGCTCGCGTCAATGGGTAGCGGGCCAATTCAAACTGTTGCGCTCTTTATTCAAAAAGTTCTTGCGAACGGCTGGATTAACGGCGCGCTCTACTTTGCTCTCGTGTTCGTGTTCACATTTTTCTACACTGCGGTTACTTTTGACCCAGAGGCAATTTCAAACAATCTTCAGAAAAATGGCGCGTTTATCCCAGGCATTCGCCCAGGTGCTTCCACAGCGCAGTATCTTTCAAAGATTCTCACACGCATCACGCTTGTAGGCGCGGTGTTCCTAGGCCTCATCGCGGTTTTGCCACTCGTAATGCAAAACCTCACAAAGATTGCGAGCCTTTCAATCGGCGGTACTGCTCTCCTTATTATTGTTTCTGTCGTTCTTGATTTGGTAAAGAAGATAGATGCGCAGATAACGATGAGGGAATATTAGTTTCAAAAAGCGAAGCTTTTTGAAAACAATTGACAATTAACACCGCTACGCGGACAACTGACGGGCTCGGGCTCGTCAATTGTTAACTGTCACAGGTCAAATGTGTTTGAGTGTGGTACACTAGCAACATGAATCTTCAAACAGTCATATTTACTGGGCGTTCGGGGGCAGGAAAGGGGATGCAGTCACAGCATTTGGAAAAGTACCTCGCCGAGCATACTCCAGACACGCCTGTGCTTCATATTGAAACAGGCGAGTATGTATGGGACCGAGCGCGAAAGATAATTGATCTCGGTAATCGTCAACCTGATTTTCTAGCGATATGGATGTGGACGACAGCGTTCATTCAAAATTTCAAAGGGAATGAGCATTTGGTGTTTGACGGCGCTCCTCGCGCTCTTCCGGAAGCGCTCATTTTGGACACAGCCCTACCGTTTTTTGATCGTGTGAATCCAGCTGTTGTGTATCTCAAAGTATCTCAGGAGTGGGCCGAGGAGCGTTTGAAAGGTCGCGGTCGCGCGGATGATTTGAAACCAGAAGTAGTAGCAAGAAGGTTCGCATTTTTTGAAAAAGATGTCGTTCCGGTTATCGAGCATTACAGAAATAATCCGGCGTATCGTTTTTTAGAGATAAACGGAGAGCAAACTCCAGAACAGGTTTTTGATGATGTGAGAAAAGGGCTTGGTATTTAAAATAAATTATGGCAAGCAAGGGAATGATAAAAACTGCAGAAGAGATTGAAATTCTTCGCGAGGGCGGTAAGCGTCTCGCGCGGATTTTGTCTGCAGTTCGCGACGCTATAAAACCGGGGGTTACCACTGGAGAATTGGACAAGCTTGCGGAAAAATTGATGCGAGAGGGTGGAGACGAGCCTGCGTTTTTACACTACACGCCAGAGGGAATGGTCATTCCGTACCCAGGGACACTTTGCGTTTCTGTGAATGATGAAATAGTGCACGGCATTGGTGGTGACCGCGTGCTAAAAGAGGGCGATATTATTGGTATTGATACAGGGCTCAAACACAAAGGGCTTTTTACGGACTCCGCGCTCACTGTTCCTGTGGGAGAAATTGACGACATTGCAAAAAAACTTATCGCTACAACAGAGGGCGCGCTTATGGCTGGCATAGCAGCCGCTCGCGGAGGAAACACCACTGGTGACATCGGGCACGCTATTGAAAAGTATGTAAAAGAGCGCGGCTTTGTAGTGGTGGAGGAGCTCGGCGGACACGGCGTGGGGTACAAGCAACACGAGGATCCACACATATCAAACTATGGCGACAAAGGGCAAGGTATGAAGTTGAAACCTGGAATGGTGCTCGCTTTGGAGCCTATAGTGAATGAAGGCACACGCTATATAAAACTAATGTCAGACGGGTACACATATGTGACTCGCGACCACAAACGAAGCGCGCATTTTGAACACACTATCCTAATCACCGACGGCGACGCGGAGATTTTGACGAAGCGAGCGTAGTTTTCCACTTCTTGCAATTTGTTTTAAGGAGTATACTAAATGTGTGGAACCAGAAATCGCAACATCAGTTTCTAGCAAGAAAAAGTTTTTAATGATCGCATTGGTTGTTGTTTTGGTTGCAGTAGGTCTCGCAGGGTTTCTTTTTATGCAAAAAGAAACCCTCGCTCCCAATGTAGAGGGCGAGCCTGTCGTTCAAGAAAACAAAATTTCTCCTGAAGATTCCGCAAAACTACAAATTTTGAAAGACCTTGCGATGAATGCCTCTACCAGTACCACTTTGGAAGCAGAGAAGCTCCGCATCTTGAAAAATTTACAAACAAAGGCGCCAGCAAGTGTTTCTTCTGATGCTGATAAGATAAAAATCCTCCAGAGTCTTGCAGGACAATAGAATAAAATGCGATAATACAATTATGAAAAATATTTTCCAGTCTGTTAAAATCATCGTTCTTGCAGTCGTGCTTTCTCTTGGTCTTTCTTATGCACTTGCGTGGACTGCGCCAACAGCGACCCCTCCAACAGGTAATGTTTCAGCACCGATTAATACGAGCGATACGGAGCAAACGAAGAACGGACCACTTAACGTTGTGAATTCTGTAAACTCAACGTATCCGAACATCGGTACATTCGCCTTCAACGGAACATCAGGAGTTCCTCATTTTTCCATTACTGATAATTCCCCTGGTCATGTGATAGTCCAGCAATTCAGAGCAAAGGATGGTGCCGGCACAAGCCAGTATTTCAATCAGGCTCTCAATGTATCCTCAAAGACTTTTACTATGAGTGGCCCGGGAGCAGATACGGTTGTGGCTAATTCAATCGGGACTAACTCAATTCTTTTTGGTGACGGAACGAAACAGGCGACAGCATCAGCACCACACGGAAAATTTTACGGTCCAGGAAGCTGGAAGGCTCCTGATGGTGTGACTGCTGTTTTTGTAACAGCTGTCGGTGGTGGCGGGGGTGGAGGAGGTAGCACCACATGGAACGGTGCCTGCAGTGGCTACGGTGGCGGGGGTGGTGGTGCCGGAGCCTTTGCTTTTAAAAGATTGGTAACTGTAACACCTGGGACAACTTATACAGTGGTAAGTGGTACCGTTGGCGCAGGGGGTCCAGCTGGTACTACAAATGCTCTTGGCGGTACTGGTGGTTCAAGTGGAATAAGCGGAGTGTTTACGGTGGCTGGCGGGGCTGGTGGCAATGGGCCCTGGTCTAGCGGTAGCTGCCCTGGTATTGGCGGGGCTGGTGGCGCTGGTGATACAGCCAATATATTTATGGGCGGTACAGTTGCTGGTCCCGGGGGCTCTCCTTCAAATGGTTCTACGACTGCTAGCGGTGGTAGTAACGGCTACACTGCTCCTTATGGCTCAGGTGGGAAAGGAACTGCGCCTGGTACTGCTGCGGCTGGGACTGCTGGTGATGCCGGGTTCGTTTTGGTTGAATGGTAGTCATTCCCAAATCTTTAAACCCAAAAATCTCGCGTATGCGGGATTTTTGGTTTTTGTGCGGTGGTATATGTTACAATGTTAGGAATACTGGTCCCGTTAGAGGTCGCACAGTTAAAGTGTCTCTCTGGCGGGAGTTGTAAAATGATATGATAAAATTTTTACCAAATTACATGTTAACTATAGAAACGCACAGCGTTTCCTACCTCTAACGGGATGAACCTTGAATACGGCACAATTGGCAAGCAGTTTCGCACTCCAGAGGAGGAGGTTTTGTATTTGCGCGCGCAGATTGCGGACAAGGAGCGAGCATTGGGGATTGCTCCTGGCTCGCCTGAGCGAACGCTTGAAAAGCGTGAGAAGGTTGCGCGAGAGAAAATTGTTGAATACCACGCAGAGCCTGCAGAGCGTGTCCTTGATAAAAGTTACCAACTAAAAATTGATAACATTGAAACCAATGTAGTGAAGCTTGGCGTGGAACACAAGCAGGCTGTTGACCAGCTGATGCAGATTGCGCAGGAAAAAGGGATTAAGAACGCGCTCGCAATTCTAGAAAAATTAAATAATCCCCACATTGAGGACGATTTTCACAGAATGATAGTTCAGCTCCTGCTTGAGACTGGAGATTTCGCAGGAATTGCAAAAGACAAGGAAGTTGCTCGCGCTTTGAAGATGCGTCTTTATGAAATTACTCTTCCGCCGATAGACGACAAAGGGCAAGAGCGGAAATTTGCTGACCTAGTTTCCGGGATGGAGCATTTTTTTGCTGGGATGCTTTCTATTGAAAATACAAAAGCTGGATTTGGTGATGTAAAAAATTATTTCACACTTGAACTCGCGCTTTCAAATTTTAGCGATCACATTGTATTTTATTCCGCAGTTCCGCTTGAGCACGCGAACCTTTTTGAAAAGCAGGTGCTCGCCGTGTACCCAGACGCGAAAATTCGCGAGCATCGCGAGGATTACAACCCATTTAATGAAAACGGGGTGACCGTTGCTTCCTACGCTACATCAGGAGGCGAGACTGCGTATCCACTTCGCACCTTTGAGACATTCACACAGGATCCACTCAATGTTTTGCTCTCCGCTTTTTCAAAAATAAATCGCGATGGTGAGGGTGTAGCTGTACAGTTTGTAATTCGCCCAGCTGGAAACTCGTTCAATTCTCACTACAAGTTTGTTTTGGACCAAATCAAAAAAGGAGTGAAGCCAAAAGACGCGCTAAAGAGCACAGGAGCTCAGCTAGCAGGGGAATTTGCGGATGCGGTAAAAGGAATGTTTTTTGCTACAAAAGAAAAAAAGGAGGTAGTTTTTGACGAGGAAACAAAAAACTTAGGTGAAAAAATTGCGTCGCCTATTGTAGATACAAATATTCGCATCATTGCTTCTGCGGATACTGCTTCGCGCGCGGAGTCTATTTTGAACGAGCTTGAGAGCGCGTTCAATCAGTTTGATAAACCACAGGCAAATGAAATCAAGTGGAAACGCGAAACAAAGGGCGCAAGCCTAATGGAGGCAATTTATCGCTACACATTCAGAATGTTTAACGAAAAGGAAAGTTTTCCGCTAAACCTTAGGGAGATAGCGACGATGTTTCATTTTCCAGTTACTGCCACTTCGTCACCAGAGCTCAAGGAGGCAAAATCGGGAGTTGCGCCAGCGCCTGCAGATGCTCCGCAGGAAGGAATTGTCCTCGGTAAAAATATTTATCACAATAAAGAAACGGTTGTGCGTATCGGTCGCGAGGACCGCGTTCGTCATATGTATGTTATTGGTCAGACGGGCACAGGAAAGTCGCATATTTTGAAAACAATGATTATGCAGGATATTTTGAATGGCGACGGTGTGTGTTTTATTGACCCACACGGAAACGATGTGCAGGAAATTCTTTCGCTCATTCCTCCTGAGCGCGCGGATGACGTGATTTATTTTGACCCTTCATACACCGCGCGTCCTATGGGGCTCAATATGCTTGAGTATGACGAACGTTTTCCTGAACAAAAAACATTTGTCGTGAACGAAATGATGGGTATATTTAACCAACTTTTTGATATGAAGGTTGGCGGTGGCGCGATGTTTGAGCTTTATTTCAGAAATGCCGCAGCCCTTGTGATGGAAGACACCGCATCGGGGAGCACTCTTCTAGAAATCACTCGTGTGCTTTCAGACAAGGCATTTCGCGATATGAAGATCGCTAAATGCAAGAACCCAATAGTCGTCCAGTTTTGGGCAAGCGCGGAAAAGACGACTGGCGATCAAGGCCTCGCAAACTTTGTGCCGTACATCTCAAGTAAGTTTGACCCGTTTATTTCAAACGAAATTATGCGTCCGGTGGTGCTTCAGCAAAAATCCTCGTTTAATTTCAGGCAGATTATGGATGAGAAAAAGATTCTCCTAGTGAATTTGTCCAAGGGGCGTTTGGGTGACATAAACGCAAACCTGATTGGCCTCGTGCTAGTAGGAAAAATCACAATGGCAGCACTTTCTCGTGTAGATATGTTTGGTTCTGGCAAAAATCCAAATGATTTTTATTTGTATATTGATGAGTTTCAAAATGTTACAACGCCATCCATTGCAACCATTCTATCCGAGGCTCGCAAATATCGCCTGAGTTTAAATGTCGCGCATCAATATATTTCACAACTTTCGGAGGATATTAAAAATGCGGTGTTTGGAAACGTTGGCAATATGGCTGTTTTTCGCACAGGACCAGAGGACGCTGAAGTACTTGCGAAAAAATTGGAACCCACGTTTACCGCAGAGGATATAACCCGTCTTGATAACCGCAACGCGTACATGAGTATGCTCGTGAACGGACAACCAGCAAAACCATTCAATATAGAAACACTACCTCTAAAACAGGGGAACCCAGAGCTTGCAGAGCAACTAAAACAGCTTTCATATCTAAAATACGGCGCCCCTCGCGAGGAAGTAGAAGCGGAGATTATGGGGAGGTATCGTGGGTAAATAATTTTGCTACAAAATTATCACCCGAGCACTTGTAATCAAATGTTTTAGAGTGGGGCATAGCGACTTGACAGAAACCATCCAATGTATATACTTTAGGTACTATGAAAACAGCGATGATAAATATTAAGACAGATAGGATCGTGAAGGAGGAAGCACAGAAACTTGCGGCTGAACTCGGTTTTTCTTTGTCGGCGCTTGTGACGGCGTCACTTAAACAATTTGTTCGTACTCGTGAGGTGCAGTTTTCGGCTGCGTATCGCATGACGCCGTATCTTGAGGGGATAATAAAAGAAGTTGAAAAGGATATTAAGGCAAAAAAGAATCTTTCTCCTGCGTTTACGAACATGAAGGATATGGACGCGTACCTCAATGCTTTGTAATAAAAATGAAAAGCATTCTTTTACATAAACATTTTGAAAAGAGGTACTCGAAACTTTCCAAGAAAATTAGGGAGGCTTTCAAGATACGAAAGAATCTTTTTCTTGAGGACCTGCATAGCCCAACCCTCGGCACTCATGCGCTAAATGGTAAATATAAAGGGTATCAAAGTTTTAATGTGACTGGCAATATTCGAGTAGTGTATAAAGAAGAAAAAGAAGACATCTTTCTTTTTGTTGATATTGGCACGCATCCGGAATTGTACTCGTAATTTGCCCGAGCTCAAGTTTTTTGTTAAGATAGCTAAATCTTAATCGGTAATTAAACATATTTATGGCACATCCAAAGGAAGAACAGGTACTTATTATTGTAAAGCCAGACGCAATTCAGCGCGGGCTTTTGGGCGAAATCACAACTCGTTTTGAGCGAAAGGGACTTAAAATCGTTGGAATGAAGATGATTGAGCTTGAGGACGCTCTTTTGGAAGCGCACTATTCTCATATCGCGGACAAGCCATTTTTCGCTGGGATTAAGGCGTTTATGAAGGCGTCTCCTGTTGTGGTAATGGTGCTCTCTGGTATCAATGCGGTGTCCGCAACACGCATCATCGTCGGACCCACAAAGGGATACGATGCAGATGCAGGAAGTATTCGCGGTGACTTGTCTCTCTCTATTCAGTCAAATGTTGTACACTCATCAGACTCTGTAGAAAACGGAAAGGCGGAAGTTGCGCGCTTCTTCAAGAAAGATGAAATTTTTGATTACAAGAAATCGAACTTTGATTATGTGTACGCAGACGAGGCCTTCTAAGTAATTACTCACACATTCTCATCTACTTTGTTGTGGACACGTTATTTTTTGTCATCATACTTGATGTATGACTCCAAAAAATAACGTGTCCACTCCTCGTATCTCCGGCGTGTGAGCAATTACTTGATTACAGAGACCTTGCATCAAGCAGGGTTTTTGTTTTCTAATAATTTTGCAACATTGCAAAAAATATATGGCAGGTGTAGAGTGAATGTAGGGTTGTTTGAGGTATTGTCTCCTAAATTATTGACAAGGGAGCCCTATATTTTCGTACGCCGATTTTTGTTGAATGAAAATTCATTGGCAAAAATTGGCGTACGATTGCGGGCACCCACCTGGATTTTCCAGAGTCAGTACCTTATTCCAACCCTACATAAAAGCTCATCGCCTCTGCGATGAGCTTTTTCAATGTAACTCCTCACGCATCCACATCTACTTTGTTGCGAGTGCGTAGTTTTTTGTCACCATATCTAATGTATGCCTCCAAAAAACTACGCACTCGCGCCTCGTATCTGTGGCGCGTGAGCAGTTCCATTCTGAGACGGCATTTGTGAATGTGATATACTTTAGAAATGCCGTTCCCAATAATTCTCGTTATATTTCTCATTGCGATTGCGGTCGTAAACGCTCTCGCAGATGTAAATCACTGGTACTGGACAATGAAATGGTTTGATACACCGATGCATATTGCAGGAGGCGCTTGGCTCGCAGGGTTTGGCGTGTGGTGGCAATATTTTAGGCGCGGGGTTGTCGCGCCGGGATTTCTGCAACTACTCGGCGTGTGTCTCGTTTACGCGCTTTCCATAGGTCTCCTTTGGGAAGCTTACGAGGCAGTGGTCAGTTTCTTTACTGTGGGTCATATGAATGAAATCCCAGATACACTCGGAGACCTTTTATTTGATATAATAGGAGGAACAACAGTCGCAATTTTAGTATGGAATCGCGCAAAATTAAAAACCACAAAAATATAATGAAACTCAAATTTTACGGCGCGGCGGGCGAGGTGACTGGCTCAAACCACATCCTTGAGGGTGATGGTGTTAGCATTATGATTGACTGCGGTTTTTTTCAGAGTGTGAAGGTGTGTGACGACAAAAACAGCGACCCATTCCCATACAATCCAGCGACAATTGACGCTCTTTTTGTCACACACGCGCACCTAGACCACGTGGGACGTATCCCCAAGCTAATGAACGAGGGGTTCAAGGGCAAAATCTACTCCACACCTCCAACTCGTGACATCGCAAAGCTAATGCTTGAAGACACACTCCGCGTTATTGCGCGCGAGGCAAAAGCAGACGGTCACGAGCCCCTTTACTACGAAGATGCGGTGCAAAAAGCTTTTGATCATTGGGAGGCGATACCATACGACAAGGAAATTGTTTTTAAAGACGACCTTCGTGTGAAGTTTCGTGACGCGGGGCATATTCTTGGTTCCGCTATGGTAGAAATGGACCACAACGGAAAGAGGCTAATTTTCTCCGGCGACCTCGGCGCTTCCTCAGTCCTAATGCCGGATTCTGCGCTACTTTCAAACGTAGACTACCTCGTAATGGAGGCTGTATATGGCGACCGCATTCACGAGGACCTCGCCGAGCGAGCAAATAATTTCAGAAAAGTAATTGAGGAAACAATCGCGCGTGGCGGGGCGCTAGTTATCCCGGCTTTCTCAATTGAACGTACTCAGGACCTCCTATTTGAGCTAAATGAAATGATAGAAAATAATTTGATTCCCGAGATTCCCGTTTTTGTGGATTCTCCTCTTGCGATACGCGTTACAAAAGTTTTCAGTGATAGCAAATCGTATTTCAACAAGGAAATTCAGGACACGATTAAAGGAGGAGATGACATCTTCAAATTTCCAAAACTACGTTTTACTGAGCGTTCTCAGGATTCCATTGCGATAAAGGACGTTCCAAACCCAAAGATTATTATCGCAGGCTCTGGTATGTCAAACGGCGGTCGCGTGCTTCATCACGAGAGAAACTATTTACCCGACCCAAAGAGCACTTTGCTTCTCGTCGGATACCAAGCTGTTGGCACAATGGGTCGCTCGCTTCAAGAGGGTATGAAAAGCGTGAGGATTTTTGACGAAGATGTTCCGGTACGCGCAAAGGTTGTCACGATACAGGGGTACTCTGCGCACAAGGATATGAACGCGCTTCTAGAATTCGTGACGGAAATGCAAGACTCTCTCAAAAAAGTTTTTGTGGTGCACGCAGAAATGGGAGCTGGACTTTTCTTTGCTCAACGCGTGCGAGATTATTTAGGAGTAGATACACGTGTGCCGAAGTCGGGGGATGTTATTGAGATAGATTTTTAAGTGTAGAATGTGGAATTTTGAATGTAGAATTTTGAATTGATTCAATATTCTACATTCAATATTCTTAACACATATACTTTTCATTAAGAATTTTGATTACAACATAATTGCTGATAGAATGAACACTATAGTTATATCATTATGGGAAACGACCAACATCATCATTTGAAATTAAAAATCTGCGTATCAGGAGCAGCGGACACCACATATTGTGGAGACAACGCACTTGAGAGCGCAAAAGAACTCGGGCGAGAGATTGTGCGTCAGGGTGGTATTCTTGTTACTGGCGCAACGACAGGGTTTCCGCTCTGGGCGGCGATGGGCGCAAAAGAAGCAGGTGGTGTTTCCATTGGCCTTTCCCCCGCATCAAACGAAAAAGAGCATGTTGAGACGTACGGACTTCCACTAGACTATTTGGATATTATTATTTATACCGGTTTCGGATATTCTGGACGAAACCTTTTGCTCACTCGCGCATCGGATGGGGTTATTGTAGGTTGCGGACGTATTGGCACAGTAAACGAATTCACTGTGGCATTTGAAGACCACAAGCCACTCGGGGTTCTTCGCGGAGCATGGGATATGGACGAGGTGCTTATTGATATGCTTGAAAAAAGCCATCGCAAAGAGGAAGGCAAAGTTGTTTTTAACGAAAGCCCAAAAGACCTCGTTGCGAATCTTATTAATGTCATTACCGCAGGAAAGACATGCGACCTTGGCGAGAAGTGTCCTCAGTATGTATACGAAAACTATGACGGCGCCGGTGGGCCAAGCATGGGCGAAGGGGAGAGGATTATGTAACAACAAAAGAAAAAACCGACAATCGTGATACGATTGTCGGTTTTTTCTTTTGTTGTTACTTTACCTCATTCACTACATTCACAAATGTCTCAGGATTGTTTTCTGCGAGGTCAGCCATGATTTTGCGGTCAATGATGATGTTCTTTTTCTTGAGCGCGTCAATGAACTTACTGTATGAAAAACCAAGAGGGCGAAGTGCAGCGTTCATCTTTACTGTCCAGAGGCGACGGAAGACATTCTTCTTGTCACGGCGGTGAGCAAAAGCGTATGCTCCAGCGTGCGCGATAGCGTCGTTTGCCTGGATTTCCTTTGTACTACGTCCAAAACGGTAGCCCTTTACCTGGGCTAGGACGTTCCTGCGGTGCTTTGCTGAAGTTGTTCCTCGTTTTACTCTTGTCATAAAAGTAGTTAATAGTTAGTAGTTAATAGTTTAAAGAAGTCCTGGGAGGAAGCGAGCCTTCTCCTTGTTTGTCATAGGAAACTCGCTCATTCGCTTTCCAGCGAGTTGCTTTGAGCGACTTGCCTTTGCGTTAAAGTGGTTCTGACCCGGCTTGCGACCAAGAATCTTACCGGTCTTTGTCACCTTGAGTCTTTTGGTAAATGATTTGTTTGTTTTCATATGTTAGTTTTTCTTAGTGAGCGAAGCGAGGTTAGAAAACCTTACATCCAGCACTTATTTTGCTACACAAGAGTCATATCTTTCAATTTGCCCAAGTCTATCACATAATTCATTCTTGTCCATTATGTAGAAAAATAAGTGCTGGATTCTCAAAAAATATATTCGCCTTGGAGCTCATTATTTTTTGGAAGATGCGCGTTCAAGGGTGACAGAGATTCCTTTTGGACTTTTGAGAGGCTCGCCGGTCGGCTTGTATTCCTCGGAAATGAGAGTGAGGATTCTATCAAGTCGCTCCTTTTTGAACCCCATTTCCGCATATTTTGACCTTCCCACAAGGAAGAGGTCTATCTTTACGCGGTGTCCTTCCTTGAGCCATTTTGAAGCGTTCTTCGCTTTTAGCTCTAGGTCGTGTTCCGAGGTGCCAATCTTTACCTGCAGTGTTTTGGTTTCCGTAACGTGAGCGCGAGCCTTTGCCTCTTTTTGCTTTTTGCTCTGCTGGTACTGAAATTTACCATAATCCATTATTTTCGCAACTGGAGGTTCGGCATTTGGGGAGATCTCAATAAGATCAAGCCCGAGCGCCTCTGCCTTTACAAGTGCTTCCGAGAGGGAAAGGACCCCAAGAACTTCGCCAGTATCCGTGATAACACGGAGTTCCTTAGCGCGAATTTGATGGTTGATTTTAGCCTTTGGATTCAATGGAATTATAGTAGAAACTTAAACCCGCAAGTACATTGCGGAGTTAGGGAGATTGTAAGGTATTTTGAACAGAAAGTCAACGGGCACAGGCGGTGCCCGCCAGTGCCCGACAATTGACCCGTGACAGGCAGAACAATTGACAAAACAAAGGGGTTTGCACTTCGCGCAAACCCCTTTGTTGAATTTTAGTCAAATGTCAGGTGTTAATTGTCAAACGTTCCTTACTTCCTATTAATATTCTGCCAGAGCCAAACTCCTGCGAGAATGCCAACAACTGTCCACACGATTCCGCCTATAACCATAAATGCTGATCCACCGCCGTAGCCCATCATTCCGTACCCACCTCCCAAACCCCAATCAGAGAGACATGCGCTTGCGAGCGATGGAGTTAGAACCGCTAAACCAAGAACTGTGTATGTGATTTTTTTCATAATATTTTTGTTTAAAACTATTACGACCTTTCCTTGATTATACACCCCCACACTTTTGTAATCCACAAGCAAATAATACATATGCAACATTTGTGCTTTAAAATTTGTTACACTGTATTCATATGGAAGGAGAGAATCTTAACCAAACTCAGAACACAAGCGAACAGACGGCTGTTGAACCAAAGCCAATTCCAAAGCTTTCGTTCATTCCGTCCGAGCTTCTCAAAAAAATAGAGGGACCAAATGGTCACGGATTGCACGAGAGATGCGCTTTGTTCGGTTTAATTCTTGGCGCAATAGCGGTAGTATCGTGGATAGTGATTCTTTTTGGCGTAGTATGGTCTATTCTAGGAATTGTTTTTTCAGCCATAGGGCTAAAATCATCCCGCAAAAAATTGGCACAAATTGGACTCGGGCTTTCAATACTCGGGCTCGTACTTTCCATTTGGTATATATATGCTGCATATAGTGGAATGATTAATTACAACTATTTCACGAGTGAGTTTTGGTGGTAGGGGTATTATTTTCGGTTCGGGTTCATCGGTCACGGATTACTAAATGTTCTCGGGCGATTACGCCCTGCGAGCATTAAGTATCCGCTACCCCGAGTCCAAGACACAAACCTGCTGGTTTGTCAGCGACCCACTTCGTGGGTGCCCGCTTCCGTCCTTCGATTCCCCCCATCTCGCACAATCGCAAACCGCCCAAAGACGGATGTCTTTGGGCGGTGCGAATTGTGGAGATGGGGGGAATCGAACCCCCGTGCAGACGATGCTCTTGTGGGAATCTACTATGCGTAGAGTACTTATGTTAAGACCGAAGCCTTATTTGAGTAATGTATGTATAAAGTATTCAAAATCATACACAACCTATACTCTATGTTTTTTCACTTTGTAGAGTCATTCAAAGCGATGAGCCCTCTTTTTATATCACCCAGAGTTCCCTAGAGGGCGTACTGAACCTGAGTGCTGTTTAGGCTAAAGCGTAAACAGGAGTAAAGGCGTTCGCCGTAAAATACGGAGAAACTGATGCCTTTACTTTTGCAAGTGTGTTTTTTGCACATACTTGTGTATTCAAGATTTAACGAGGTCTTGAACATTCTCGGCATAGCACCTACAAGAGGGAACCGCCTGTCTAGGCCGGTCATCCCCGTATGTAAACAACATGTGACAATTGACATTTAACAATTGACAAAATGCAACTGGTTTTCAACGAACACTACCGCGCGGACTTAATATCGCGCATCACATCTCTCTCGGCTTCACGTTTTTTAATCGTTTCGCGTTTGTCATGCGTTTTTTTGCCACGCACTACTGCGATTTCCACCTTGAGCTTGTGTTGTTTATTGTACACCGAAATGGGCACGATTGTCAAGCCTTTTTTAGACTCATGCGCGCCTATTTCCGCAATCTCGTCCTTTGTCAAAAGAAGCCTGCGGTTTCTCGTTGCTTCGTAACCTTTTGGCACATTGCCTGCTTGGTATGGCTGGATAGTTGCACCCACGAGATACGCCTCGCCACCACGCACTGTCACGTGCGAACCATCCAGAGATCCGCGTCCTGCGCGCACAGCTTTCACCTCTGCGCCCAAAAGCTCAATACCCGCCTCGTAGCGTTCCAGTATTTCGTAGTTAAAGTGAACCTTCTTGTTCTGAATCAGAGACATAGTCGTATGATAGCAGTCATATATGATGTTTGACAAACAACCCAGTAAGCCGTAGTCTTCTAATTGGGCACATTCTAGTACGTTTTTAAAGGGGAAGTGAGATGAACATCGGTCTGTTTTTAGTCGTTGCGGTAGCTCTATGCGCTCTTGTGGTCGTTACACTCTGGGTTTTCAACCAAACAAAAAACATTGGCACGACTTTTTTAAGGGGTTTTGCTCCAATGTTCTCAATCGCTTTGTTCGCAATCCTTTTGTATGAGGTGGATAAAAAACCACCCATACCGCATGTGGATGACGTGATGTTTTCTCTTTTGATTGCATTAACAGTTTATGCCATTTTGAGACAACTGTTTCGCATGTTTTGGAAATATAAAAATGCGTTAAAAAAGAAGTTCCAAAATACTCTTCGTGCGTATAAAACATAGTTGCTAAAAATAGGCAAATGAAATCCTAGACGCTTCAGTCTGGGATTTTTCTTTAGATATTGTTGATAATTTCTTTATTTAGGACTATAATTTCATAGGTGTATATTTTTGCTCATTCTTAAAAAAGGGGGTGTATCGTGTGGACTTTCAGCATGGAAACAGTTTTTCTTTCAGTGTGGTTTTGGACCGCGCTCGTCATTATAGTTCTGGTTGTTTTTTGGGAGATGTTCTTCTCTCGGTCCTCCTCAGATGGAGAAAAGTAATGAATACTGCTGTGCCATAAAGCGCCTGTCATCAAGGCGCTTTTTGTTTTACCAAAACCGTGTTTCGTGTGTACCCCCGCACCTACTTTCAAATAACGGTACTATGTGGTAATAAATATAATTATGAAAAAAGTAGGTGTGGGGGTATACTAGCGTCATATGGAGATTTTTAAGAATAACAACAAGAAAGGGAAAAATGTTGGCAAAAACGGTGGGAAAAACAAATCTCCTATTCCGGGGATGTTTGGAGGCGCGCCAACAGGCGGGCAGTTTTTCTCAAATCTGCTTACAGCTGTTTTGATTTTTCTTATAATTTCAACTCTCTACTCAGCCGTCGCTGAAAATAAGGCAAAAGTAGAAGAAGTTCCAGTTTCAAAAATCGCTCAAGATATTTCGGGAGGTGTTGTAAAGAAGATTGTTGTTGAGGGCGGAATGATAAATGCCGAGTACACCGACGGCACAAAAAAGAAATCTAAAAAAGAAAACGAGTCTTCGCTCTCACAGACACTTGTAAACTATGGCGTGTCCGCTGAAAATCTCGCAAAGGTTGAAGTGGAGGTGAAGAATGAAAGCGGGTTCGGATACTACTTGATAAATATTTTGCCGTTCCTCTTGCCGATACTCTTGATTGTTTTTGTTTTCTGGATGCTTTCAAAGCAGGTAAAGGGCGCAGGTATGCAAGCATTTTCATTTGGTCAGTCAAAGGCGCGCATCATTGATCCAAACGACCAATCACAAAAAGTCACATTCAAGGATGTCGCTGGAGCAAAGGAGGCAAAGGAGGAACTTGTTGAGATTGTGGACTTTCTTCGCAATCCAAAAAAGTTTTTGGATATCGGCGCGCGCATTCCAAAAGGCGTGCTTCTTATGGGCGCGCCTGGTACAGGAAAAACTTTGCTCGCGCGCGCGGTGGCTGGCGAGGCGGCGGTGCCGTTTTTTCACCTTTCTGGTTCTGAATTTGTGGAAATGTTTGTCGGTGTAGGCGCATCGCGCGTGCGCGACCTTTTCAAGATGGCAAAAAAGGCCGCGCCTTCAATTATTTTCGTAGACGAAATAGACGCAGTAGGTCGTGTACGCGGTGGCGGAGTAGGAGGCGGAAATGACGAACGCGAACAAACACTCAACCAGATTCTCGTGGAGATGGACGGATTTGAACCATCAGAGAAAGTTATTGTGATGGCTGCGACAAACAGACCCGATGTCCTTGATCCAGCGCTTCTTCGCCCGGGGCGTTTTGACAGACGTGTTACTCTAGAGCTTCCAGATCGCGAAGGTCGCGAAGAGATTTTGAATATCCACGCGCGCAAGAAACCTCTCGCAGAGGATGTGAATTTGAAAGTGATTGCGGAACGCACTCCGGGATTTTCTGGAGCGGATTTGTCGTCGCTTATGAACGAAGGTGCAATCCTCGCTGCTCGCGAAGACAGAAAGACAGTTGCTCAGTATGACCTCATTCGTTCAATTGAAAAAGTGATGCTCGGGCCCGAGCGCAAGAGCCACATTCTTTCAAAGGAAGAAAAGAAAATCACCGCATACCACGAAGCAGGGCACGCGCTTGTGGCGTCGGTGCTTCCAAACGCAGACCCTGTGCACAAGATTTCTATTATCGCGCGCGGAAACGCAGGAGGGTACACATTGAAGCTCCCTCTTGAGGAAACACGCTTGCGTTCACGCAAGGATTTTTTGGATGATATTGCGATGTCGCTCGGGGGGTACGTGGCAGAAGAGATGGTTTTTGGAGACATCACCACAGGCCCATCAAACGACCTTCAAGTCGCGACAGCGCTCGCGCGCGATATGGTTACAAAGTATGGAATGTCAGAAAAGCTTGGGCCTGTTGCACTTGAGGGTTCTGGTGGGCGCGCTTTGTTTGGCGGACGTGGAGTGGATAGTCGCGACTATTCAGAAGAGGTGTCCGCAAAGATAGACGCGGAAGTTTCTAAAATTATGAATGATGCTTTTGCGCGCGCTCGAGAGGCTTGCACAGAGCACAGAAAAGCGCTTGACGCTATTGCAAATGAGCTTGTGGTAAAGGAATCCATTGAAAGGGATGACTTTGAGAAACTTCTCGTGGCAAATGGTATAATGCCTAAGAAGTTGAATAAAGAAATGATCGCATAAATATGGACGTACATCTTATTCTTTTTATTTTGTCGCTTGCAGGATTTGCCGAGGCAATTTATCTCAACTATGAGTGTAGACGGCACCGCACGCCTGTTTGTCTGATAGGTAACCAGTGCGATATTGTGTGGAACAGTCCGTACAGCAAAACATTTGGCGTTTCAAACGAGGTTCTTGGGCTGATCTACTATTCAACGCTCGCTGTTGTTGAGTGGATGATTTTTTCTGGCGACACGTCGTCTTTGATGGCGATAGGCGAGTACATGATACTTATAGGCGGAGCTATAATGTCTGTATACTTTTTCTATGTTCAGTTGCGCATTATTAAGGCGTGGTGTTTCTGGTGCACGCTTTCTGCGGTTATTGTGTGGGTGATGGTGGCTGTGAGGTTTCTTATGTAGTTAAACCAGCCCCTTTTAAAAACAGCAAATTCTCGCTATCGCGAGAATTTGCTGTTTTTAAAAGGGGCTAATTCTTAATGTTGAAAAATTGTAAGAAGATATTCGTTTATGTCGCGTTGTGACAAATCGTAAAAGTTTTTGCCTTCATCGTGAAGTCGGAGCGCGAGTCCTTTGCCAACAAATCTCCAGTGCCAAGGTTCAAAAATGTAGTAGGCGTTTCCTTTTGGATATGAAAGTATAAATCCGTATTTATACGCGTTTTCTGTGAGCCATTTATACCCAGAAGTTTTTTCAAATGTTAAATTGTTTGTGCCTAGTTTTGTAGTGGTAAAGTCCACTGTAGTGCCGAGTTGATGTTCAGAATATCCTTGGTCTGCGGAAAATGTGCTCGCGCCAGAACCAAATGTGACCTTGTATGCGGATTTTAACGTGCTTTGTGTGTCAAATGAGCGGAATGCTGAAATAATTTTTAAATCGGTGCTTGTGGCCTGTGCATCGTCAAGCATTTGTTTAAGAAATGGCCACACCTCAGCAGAAATCATTTTTTCCTTTTCTGGTTCAAGTGTGTACGAAGTTGGAATCGTTATAGAGAGTTTTGGAGTATAGAGCTCGTTTAAAAAGTATACCTTTGAGTATTTTGCGAGAAGCTCACGGTCTGTAGTTGCCAATTTTTGGTACAAACCAAGCGTGTTTGTCATTCCGTCCAATAATTCTTGCTGTCGTCGAGTCTCTTGTTCAGCTGTTACTTTTTCACCCTGCGTTGTTATGAGCAGATTTCTAAACGCCTCAATATCTCCACTCAATTTTTCCGTAGTTGAAACAAAATCCTGTTTTGTATTTTCAAGTTCTATCTCAAGCGCAATTCTTGTCTGGTTGAGAGTGTAATTTTGGTAGCCCAAATACCCAATAACCCCAAGTGCAAGTAGTGCAAGTAAAATATTTATTTTATTTAATGTTTGAGTATTCATAAATAGTCCGCCCACCAGGACTCGAACCTGGGACCGCAGAGATATAAGCTCTGTGCTCTAACCAACTGAGCTATGGGCGGATATCAGACATAGTATAGCAAACATTAAGTACGGGCAAGTATTGTTACTCCCAATGCGTCCCTTTGAGGTGGGTGTCTATTTTTGTGCGGAGGAGTGGATATTTTGTAAGGTCGACGTCCTCGGCAATTATTCGGGAAGCTTCAGTTCGCGCTGCTTCAACCATTTTAATATTTTTGATTGCCTCCATTCCGAGGTCGGAGATACCCCATTGTTTTCCACCAGATAGCTCGCCTGAGCCACGGAGGGTGAGGTCTAGTTCGGCGAGCTCAAATCCGTTCTTTGCACTAACGAGAGCCTTTAGGCGTTTTTGTGATGTTTCGTTCGTGCTGTCGGTTAGGATATAGCAGTACGCTTGATGGTTACTGCGGATGACACGCCCTCGAAGCTGGTGAAGTTGCGCGAGCCCAAAACGTTCTGCTCCTTCAATGACAATCATGGTGGCATTTGGAACATTTACACCAACCTCTATGACGGATGTTGCGACAAGAATGTGAATTGCTCCTTTTTTAAATTCTTCCATAACCCATTCTTTTTCGGCAGGCTTCATTTTGCCGTGGAGAACACCAACCTCAAATTCAGGGAAAATATCTTCCGCAATACGCTTTGCCTCCGCAATGACTGATTTTGCATTGAGTGCCAATTCTTTTTCCGGATCAGGCTCATTTATTCGTGGGCAGATGACGTACGCTTGACGTCCATTATTTATTTCTTCACGAATATGCTCCTCCATTTTTTGACGATTACTTTTAGTAACAAGCTCTGTTTTTATCGGCAAACGTCCGACCGGCATTTCGTCTAGAAGTGTGAGGTCTAGGTTGCCATAAATGGTGAGCGCGAGTGTGCGGGGGATTGGCGTCGCTGTCATTGAGAGAAAATGCGGGATTGACGATTCTTTCTTGGCGAGCTTGCCACGTTGCAGTGTGCCGAAGCGATGTTGCTCGTCTACAATAGCGAGACCGAGGTTTTTAAATTCTACATTTTTTTGAATAAGTGAATGTGTGCCGATTAGAATTGGAAGTTTGCCATCCGCAACCCATTTTAGAAGCTGAGCTTTTGAAACTTTTGTGCTACCCTCTGGGTCTAGTTTGGAAGGAAATTTTTTAGCTCCGCTTCCTGTGAGAAGCCCGATTTCAATCGGATTGCCTGATTTGTCACCCGCTCCGCTTTGGAAGTATTCTATAAAACTTTTAAAATGCTGTTCAGCAAGAATCTCCGTTGGCGCCATGTAAGCAACTTGGAGATTCCCAAATTTATTATCATGTGGCGGTGTTGTTGCTACTGCGTATGCGGATACAGCTGCTACAAATGTTTTTCCAGAACCAACGTCGCCTTCAAGCAGGCGCCCCATCGGTATTCCTTTTTTAAAATCGGAAAAAATATCTTTGAGCGCGTGAATCTGTGATGCGGTTGGTTTGAACGGAAAGCGTGATGTAAAACAAGCGAGAGCTTTTTCCTCAGGCTCAATTACAAATCCACTGTGCTCCTTTGTGAGTGCTCGTTCGCGCTGACGCGCAAGCTGAATCATAAAAACTTCTTCAAATGCAAAACGTTTGCGCGCGGACTGCGCATCAGCCTCTTTTTGCGGAGAATGAATCCATACGAGCGCAGGGCGAAGGGTTGGTAGGTGATACTTGTTGAGAATTTCTTCAGGAATTTGGTCTGAGATATTATCTAGAACTCCTTTACTAAACAATTTTTGAATATGGTGATAAATGAACCGCGAGGTTATGCCTTTTGTTTCTGGATAAACCGGATAAAATTGTGTCTCTTTATCATTTTCAAAAAGTGAGCCACTGGTGTCTAGTGGAAGTTCATTTGTTCTTACGAGTTCTGGGTTTGCAAGGTATGGCACTCCACCGCGTTCCTCCACATGCCCAGAAAGTTTTACCATCATTTCTGGCACAAGCATTTTTGCGATATACGCTTGATGAAACCACACACATTTAATGTGTCCAGTGGAGTCCTCAATGACAGCTTCAGTCATTGGTATTTTTGTACGAAAACCTTTTGATGTTTTTGATGATACGACACGGCCGTAGATTGTCGCTGTATCACCTTTTGAGAGATTGGCAATGTTTTTAATTTCAGCAATGCTTGTGTAGCGCGTAGGGAAGTAGCGCAAGATGTCATCGACTGTTGCGATGCCAAGTTTCGCTAGACCCTTTTTTTGAATAGGGGTGAGTCGAAAAATCGTTTCAAGTAGGGTTTCCGGAAATACAATATCGCCATTCTTCATGGCGATATTGTAGCATGATTAACCTCTGTGGTATCGGCCACCTTTTTGTAAATAGTAAAGGTAAGGGTATACTGTAAAAACATGAAAAAACCTGCAAAAAACGTTCGCCTTGCTTCACATATAAAACCAGAAAGATATGAGCTCTTGCTAAAGCCCGACCTTGATGCGTTTGTATTTGAAGGTGAGGAAACAATAACTCTTTCTCTTGATAAAAAAGTAAAAGAGATTACGCTCCATTCAGTTGATCTCGATGTTGAAACAGCCGTTGTTTTGCAAAATAAAGTAAAAACTTTTGCATCAAAGATTTCTTATGACAAGAAGTCGGAGACGGCGATTTTTGAATTTCCAAAATCATTGTATATAGGGAAAGCGAAACTCACTCTCGTATTCAAAGGAATACTTAATGACAAGATGCATGGGTTCTACAGAAGTCGCTATGAGGTCGCAGGAAAGGAGTATTACATGGCGACGACACAGTTTGAGGCGACTGATGCACGCAGGGCATTCCCGTGTTTTGACGAGCCTGCGATAAAGGCAATTTTTGACATTAAACTCATCGTACCTAAAAAGAGTACCTCAATTTCAAACACGATGCCGACCTCTATCCGTGAACACAGTGCTGGATATCAGGTGGTGGAGTTCTCGCCAACACCAAGGATGTCGACTTACCTCGTGGCATTTATCGTAGGAGACTTGGAGTACATTGAGAGAAAGACAAAGGAGGGCGTACTTGTGCGCGTGTTTACCACGCCTGGGAAAAAACACCAAGCAGAATTTGCTCTCGATTGTGCTGTAAAAACCCTCTCATTTTTCACTAAGTATTTTGATATTCCATATCCAATGCCAGTGCTAGATATGGTTGCAATTCCAGACTTTGCATCTGGCGCAATGGAGAACTGGGGTGCCGTTACTTATCGCGAAGAAGCTTTGCTTATAGATCATGAAAATTCTTCTGCCGCTGCAAAGCAGTGGGTAGCGGTGGTTGTGGCACATGAGCTTTCACATCAATGGTTTGGGAACTTGGTGACGATGGAGTGGTGGACACACCTGTGGCTCAATGAGGGTTTTGCGTCATATATTGAGTATCTTGCTGTGGATCATATCTTCCCAGACTGGGAAATGTGGACAGAATTCGTCTCAAGCGACCTTGGTAATGCTCTTTCATTGGACTCCCTTAAGCATACGCACCCAATTGAAGTTCCTGTACATCATCCCGATGAAATAAGCGAGATTTTTGATGCAGTAAGCTATTCAAAAGGAGCTAGTGTTATTCGCATGCTCGCAGAATATCTCGGAGAAAAAGATTTTCGTGATGGCTTGCGCTACTATTTGAAAAAATATAGCTATCAAAATACTGAGACTACTGATCTTTGGGGAGCGCTCGAAAAAGTTTCAAAGAAACCAGTTACAAAAATGATGAGCGCATGGACAGGGAAAGCCGGGCATCCTGTTATCCATGTTTCTCGCGCTGATTCTAAGTTAGAAATCAGTCAACTAAGGTTTTTCAGAAGTCCTATTTCAAAAAAAGAGACAAAGGAAAAAACAATTTGGCAGGTTCCCGTTAGTGTTATTGGCGAAAACCAGATAAAAAAAGAAAAGTTTATGCTAGATAAGAAGAGCGCTCGAATTAAAACTGCATTTGGAGATGGGTGGGTAAAACTAAACGCAGGAGAATCGTCTGTTGTTCGCGTGAACTATACTCCAGCGCTTTGGAAACTTTTGACTGTTCCAGTTTCAAAAAAAATACTTTCACCAGTAGACCGTCTCGGCCTTGTTCGTGATAGTTTCGATCTTGCAATGTCTGGGGACCTCGATACTCCAACTGCCCTCGATTTTGTATCTGCGTACAAAAATGAAACAAACTTCGCAGTATGGAGTGAGCTCTCAACTGGCCTTAATACAATCGATAACCTTATCAACGGGGAGACGTTTGCTCTAGAATACGAAAAGTATTGTCGAGATATTTTTGCGCCGATGACAAAAAAAGTGGGCTGGAAGAAGAAAAAAGTAGATGGACACTCTGATATCCTTTTGCGCAGCTTAATTCTTGCCAATGCGGCGAAGTACGGAGACGAGAGTGTTGTTGCAAAGTCGCGAGAATTATTTGATTCAATTAAAAAAGGAAAGAACCCAATTCCTGCAGACCTTCGTGGTGTTGTATATGGCACTGTCGCGCGACGCGGGGGAAAAGATGAGTACAAAAAATTTCTTGAAATGTACAAAAATGCGACCCTAACTGAGGAAAAAAATAGGATTGGGCGAGCTTTAGGTCGCTTTTCTCAAAAAGAGCTTCTTGAAAAAACGCTTGCATTCTCTTTGTCGAAAGAAGTTCGTTCTCAAGACACTATGTATTATATTGGGAATACTCTCGCGAACCCAAAGGGTCGCGCTTTGGCGTGGAAGTTTATAAAAAAAGAGTGGCCAGTACTTCTCGAGCGCTATGGGGGAGGGAAAAGTCTCTCAACCCTTGTCTCTTCGCTTGGAATTTTTGTGCATGAAAGCGATGCAGCTGACATCGAAAAATTTTTCAGGGAAAATCCTGCTCCAGGAGCGTCTCGAACAGTAGAGCAAGTGCTTGAGCGCATCCGCACGAAGGTAGCATGGCTTTCTCGTGACAAGAAGAAACTTGCGAAATGGATTAGTTCAAAATAAGGTTAAATTTTAAATAGCGCGATAAACTACAAGAGAAAGAAGAGCAAAAAAGATTGCCGCGTAAAAGGCGTACGTTGCGAACGCGAGGAATAGCGGAATGCTCCAAAGAGCGTGTATTAGTAGCGCGCCAATGCCGAGCGATTGCAGAATCATTTTTAGCTTGCCAGTATTTTCTGCTTGAACTATTTTCCCATAGTACGTTTTTTGCACATAGGCGCTTCCGATGAGAGTGAGCTCAATGGCAACTATGGCAAGAACGATTTCCCAACCGAGATATTTAGGAACAAGTATTATTGCCGCTGTGGACACAAGAAGCTTGTCTGCAAGAGGGTCAAACATTTTTCCAAAGTCGGAAACGAGGTTTCGTGTGCGCGCGAGTGAGCCATCTACAGCGTCAGAAAATGCTGATATGAAAAACAGCGGTAGAGCGACGACATAATTTTCGTTCCACAAGAAGTATCCAATAAACGGCACACTAAAAAAGCGGAGCCACGAAATAATATTTGGAGTCATCCATTCGGGGATAATCAAAAGTAGTGTCTTTGCTAGAATTTTGTCAGTGATAGTAAGTTTGTGCGGTTGCATCAAGATAGTATATCAAAAAATCTCACCATAATGGTGAGATTTTTGTATTTGCGGAGACGGTGGGATTCGGTCACGAATCACTAAATATTTTGTATCGATTACTCACAAAATATAAAGTGTTCGCTACCCCGACTCGCCGATTTACTCGCTGTGCTCGTGTCGGCTCCGTCCTTCGAATCTCGCCATCCCTCAATAGACCCAAAATAAAAAGACCCGTATTCAGGGTCCTTATATTTTGGGTTGCGGAGACGATGAGATTCGAACTCATGAGAGTATTGCTACCCTGCCTCGTTAGCAGTGAGGTGCCTTCGGCCACTCAGCCACGTCTCCAGATTATTTTATGCGCAATTTAACGTCTTGTGCATTGACGAGATGAGGCACTGAGGTGTCTATTTTCTATGGGCCACTCAGCCACGTCTCCATATATGTACTTCGTGTACTTTATAACTTTACCACCATATCATATCCAAAGTGTTTTCTCTAGTGTGCCACCGCAAAGGCAAGAACTTTGCGTGGGCGGAGATGGCGGATGGCTCGCTTGGCATCAACGAGCGTTGCGCCAGTCGTTGTGACATCGTCTATGAGAATTACAACCTTTCCGCGAGCGTTCAAAGTTGGAGGAGCGTGGAATGCGTCTCGCAGGTTCTTAATACGCATATTCCTTTTTTCAGATTTTGCTTGTTGCTTTGTTTCCTTTACACGAACAAGGATCTCAGGGGCGTATGAAAAGATGCGCGCGATGTCTAGTTTCAAAATTTCGCGAGTTATAAGTTCGCTCTGGTTGTACCCGCGTTCACGAAGGCGTTTTTTATGGAGAGGAACAGGCACAAGCAAAATATTTTCTCCGCCAGAAATAAATAGCTCATTGCCAAGAGCTCCTATTATTTCATCGTATAGGTAAGGAGCAAATATTTTTGAGAAACCGCGCGCATTTTTGTATTTAAGACGCCATATCGCGCGCTTAATTGTTTTGTTGTGATAATCAAAAACAGCATTAATGAATGCGTGTTCGGACCGAGGAGCCCTTTGAGTGTCCTCTATGCACGTTGTGCACAGTAGAGTGCCGTTTCTCCCGCAACCCGCGCACTCTCTTGGGAAAACGGCGTCAATTATGAAGTTGAATATTGATATTAAATACCGCATGTGGATAACTATATGAACAGAAAAACGTGATGTACGTGTTATACTATTTAGTATATATCACTATGGCCTTATCTTTAGAATCAATCAAGCATGTTTTTGGCGGAGGACACAAGGGCGCTGTTTTGGGTATTGATATCGGGTCTTCTTCTATTAAAGTTGTAATGCTTGAAAAAGTAGAAGAGAAAATAGTTTTAAAAAATTATGGCGAGATAGCGCTCGGGCCGAGGGCAGGCGCAGGAGTAGGGCAAGCGACAAATCTTCCGCCTGAAAAAGTCGCCATAGCTCTCAGGGATCTTTTGAAGGAGGCGGGGATAACTGCTCACCACACACTCATTGCCATTCCTTTTAGCGCTAGCCTTCTTACTGTGGCGGAGCTTCCTGATGTTGGAGACAAGGAGCTCAACTCAATGGTTCCATTGGAAGCTCGCAGATATATTCCTGTGCCTATTACCGAAGTCTCTCTTGATTGGTGGGTTCTTCCAAGACGAAAGATAGAAAAAAAACCTGAGCCTGCTCAGGGTGATGCCGAGGCAAAGACAATTGGCAAGATAGAAGTGATTATCGCCGCGATTCACAACGAAGTAATTAAAAAATATGAATCAATAAAACGCGACGCGCAGATTCCAGGAGAAGCGTCGCATTTTGAAATTGAAATATTCAGCACGCTTCGCGCAGTTGTTGGTCGGGATTTGTCCCCGATACTTGTCATAGACATAGGCGCGGGAAGCACGAAGCTCGCGCTTGTAGACGAAGGCGTGGTGCGAGGTTCGCATGTTATATCAATGGGGGGGCAAGACATTACTCTGGGACTTTCTCGTTCGCAGGAAATTTCTTTTGACAAGGCCGAGGAAATGAAATGCCGTGTAGGAATGGTTGGGGATGCAGAAGGTCGTGATGTCGCGGCTGTCTCGGAACTTTTGTTGTCAAACATTATGAATGAGTCTGCGCGCTTCGCGGAAAATTATGAACACAAGCACAACACTAAGCTTGAGAAAATAATTTTGGTTGGAGGAGGCGCGCGCTTGAAAGGAATTGAAAAAATTGTTGATCAAAATTTCAAGAATGTTCCGATTACTATCGGAGATCCGTTTAGTCGTGTTGACTCTCCTGCATTTCTCGCATCAACAATAAAAGAAATTAGTCCCAACTTCGCAGTTGCTGTAGGAATTGCTCTAAAAGGGCTAGAAGAATAAGTACATTATGTAGTATAATAAGAGAGAATAATATGGACGGCTCTAACCCAAAAGTTTCATTCATACCAAAAGGATCACTCGTTCGCGAGGAGTCCTTTTTGGAGCGACGTCGTCCGCAAAGCGCGATAGGTTTGCTCGCCGGCGTTGTTTTTGTTTTGGTAGTGAGTTCGTTTGTCGGGTTGTATTATTACAACAATAAGCTTAATTTGGTGATTGTTGAAAAGACAACAGAGATAGACGAGGCCAAGCAAAAATTTAAGGATGTGCCAGAAGTCGCGGAGGCGAGAGTTTTTCGCGCTCGCGTGGACCTTGCCAACGAGCTTCTCAACGCCCACAGAATCGTGTCCCCCGTGTTCGTTTTCTTGTCAGACAACACGACAGAAAGTATTTTGTATGACAAGTTTTCATTCAAGAGCGATTCTAGTGGAGTTACTCTAGACCTTGGAGGCGAAGCGCAAAATTACGCCTCGCTAGCATTTCAGGCAGATGTCTTTAGAGGAAAAACAGACGAGCTTCTAAAGTTTTCAATTGACAATATTGCTCTCACAAAATTTGGCAGTATATCATTCAATCTTACGTTGGTATTCAAGCCAGATTTTCTTTTGTATACAAAAAATGTTGGTGGCGTAGGTAGCGCTGAGTCTCAAGTTATAGAAACTGTAACAGAGAGAGCACCCGCCGTCACAACACCAGCTTCTGAAGAGGAAGCAGTGTCATCTACGGTACCAGAGGTTGTTACAGAGACAGATGTCGCAGTTTTCGCGCCATCTGAGCCAACAGCGGTAACGGACAGTTTGCCAGACGAATGGAAGGTGGCAACGACAAGTGAGACAACAACGACATCAGAGACAACTGAGCCGTCTATGCTAAAAAAACTCTGGTTGAAGTTTAAATTTTGGTAAGATACAATCATGACTAAACCAATTATCTCATTCGTAATCCTCGTACTCTCTATCGGTTTCGCGTTTTTGTATGTTCTGCCAGCGTATAATTTAAATGCGAAGCTTCGCGGAGATATTGAGTCACTCACAAGTATTCTCAGCAAATCAAGCGAAATAAAGCCGTTGATTGATGGAACGAAAACAAACCTCGGTGGTATAGAACAATCAGGGTTGGACAGATTTGAAGTCTTTCTACCTGAAAGGATTGACCCGATTCGCTTTGCAAACAACATACAATACATTGGCAGAAAAAATAGAATAATTTTGTCTGATATTAAGGTTGAAGGAACTGTCAACGGTGTTGTGAGTGGTAGCGCTTCCTCCGGCGTGACAGCATCACAGGGTCTAGTAAACGCAGTGTCATTAGGCGCGCAAATAGACAAAGCGCAAGGCACTTTGGCGCAGGGTACACAGAGCGAAACATTCACAGCAGGGAAATACGCGACAACGAAAGCAAGTTTTTCATTTACGACGACATTTGAAACATTTCAGGCATTTCTTGATGATATGGAGAAAAGTTTGGGTGTGATTGATGTTACTTCTCTTACTTTTTCACCAGTTTCGGTGGACACTTCCGCAACCGCTCAGAGGACGCCACCTCCTCAGACGTATCAGTACACCATGACAATAGAGACCTATTCTTTAAAATAAATATATGCAACAAGAACAAATAAAAACACTGATAGTAAATATTTTCACAGGAGCAGTCGTTGTTGGAGTTTTTGTTGTAGGATACTTTGTTCTTTTTAAAAAGGAAACCGAAGTTGTAACTTCTATTCAATCGGTGGCGAGAATAGCGGAGCAAACAGCGTCTATTGGTGTAGAAATTGATGCCACGGTGAAGGATCTTACGGAACTTTCAGATGCTGTGTCGCGTTCCAAAGTATTTTTTGATATGCCGGCGTTCAGCAATCTTGAAAATTTTACAGTCGCAGTGCCAAGCGAGGAAATAGGCAGGACAAATCCATTTTTACCAACAGCATGGAAAATAAAAATGAAAGCGCTTGAAGAGGCGGCAAGCAAGAGCGCAACACAGCAACGCGCAACGCAGTCGGCATCGGTTCCAGAAAGTCTGCTCGGCGATTTTGACGCTGGCATTTAATTATTATGGCAATCCTAGATACATTAGCGCTTCACGGGATTATAAAAAAGGAAGCAATTCCCGAGCTTTCAGCGCGCCTAAACGAAGGAGCGAGTGTAGAGGACGTGCTCACAAAGGCGGGTGTCACCAAGGAGGATATTCTAAAAGGGCGCGGGTTTTATTACAATCTCCCAACGCGCGATTTGAAGGGGAAAGGCGTGGATTTTGAAATATTGAAATATATTCCAGAAGACTCCGCGTCGTATTATCGTTTTGCTCCGATAGCAGTTGTAAACGAGGTTCTTGAAATCGGAATTACAGACCCGGAAAATATTGAGGCTCGCGACGCTTTGCAGTTCATTGCGACAAAGCTTGGGATGCCGTTTAAAATATTTCTCATTTCAAACGACGATCTAAAAGTAATTCTTGAAAGTTATCGCGGACTGACAGGCGAGGTTACAAAGGCGCTTTCAGAGCTTGAGGTTGATATCAAAGATGTAGACAAGGAGGCATTGTTAAAAAAGCCGACGGAGAAGGAAGGGGCGGAGGCTAAAAAAGAAGCGCATGTTGTGGAGGATGCGCCAGTAGCAAAAATTACGGCAGTTATCCTTAGGCACGCGACAGAGGGAAATGCATCAGACGTTCACATAGAGCATACCGGAGAAAATGTACGCGTGCGTTTCCGTGTTGATGGAGAGCTTTTTACCAGTCTCGTACTTCCAACAAATGTTCACAACTCGGTTGTGGCGCGTATCAAAATTCTTGCTTCGCTTAAACTTGATGAAAAACGAAAACCGCAGGACGGACGTTTTTCTGCGCGCATTGATGGGCGCAAAATTGATTTCCGTGTGTCCACATTTCCCGCTTACTACGGAGAAAAGGTTGTAATGCGTATTTTGGACTCACAAAAAGGCGTGCAGAAGCTTGATGATATTGGTTTTCGTCCAGAACAACTTGCTTTGGTAAAGAGCGCTCTTGCTCGTCCGTATGGAATCATCCTCATCACTGGGCCTACTGGTTCCGGTAAATCAACCACTCTTTATTCTATGTTGAACGAGCTAGACAAGGAAACAAAAAACATTGTTTCGCTTGAGGATCCTGTTGAATACAATATGGGAGGAATTAGTCAGTCGCAAGTGCGCCCAGAGATCGGCTATACTTTTGCGACTGGCCTTCGCACGACGCTTCGCCAGGACCCAGACATTATTATGGTCGGAGAAATCCGCGACGCAGAGACAGCTCAGCTTGCCATTCAGGCGGCGCTCACTGGGCACCTTGTGCTTTCCACTCTCCACACAAACACTGCCATTGGCGCTATACCTCGTCTTGTAGATATGGGTATTGACCCGTACCTTATCGCGCCTACGCTCGTGCTTTCTGTTGCTCAGCGCTTGGTAAGGAAAATTTGTCCTGGAGGAGAGAAAGAAGTTCCCAACGAAGGCGCTATAAATATGATTATTGAAAAGCAATTTGCCGACTTGCCTGAAGAATTTAGAAAAAAGCTCAATATAAGCAGACCACTTTATGAAGCAGTATCAACGGCTGATTGTACTTCTGGAACTCGTGGACGTCTTGCTGTTTTTGAGGCTTTTTCAGTGGACAAGGATATAGAAAAGATTATTTTGGCGGAGCCAACAGACGTCCGTCTATACGAGGCAGCTCGAAAGAAAGGTATGATTTTCATGAAAGAAGACGCAATATTGAAAAGCATGGATAAAATTGTGCCATTCAGGGAGATAAATACGTTATAGGGGAACATTTGACAATTGACCCTAGACAGAGGATTTTCGCAAAGCGAAAATCCTCTTGTCACATGTCCGCGTAGCGGTGTCACATGTCAAATGTTGCGAAGTCTTTGACTCCAAAGGCTTCGCAGTGGTATACTAAACTCATTATGGAACCAACTGCAACGCCTAAAAAGATTTTTATTGTTGATGACGACAAGTTCCTCCTTGATATGTACACATTCAAGTTCAAGGAGAAAGGGTTTGATGTTATACAGGCGTTTGGAAGTGTTGACGCGCTAAACAAGCTAAAGGGTGGAATAGTGCCTGACATTATGCTTCTAGATGTTGTGATGCCAACGATGGACGGTTTTGAACTTTTGAGCATTATAAAAAACGAAAAGCTTGCGCCAAATGCAAAAGTGCTCGTGCTTTCAAACTTGGGTCAGCCCACTGATGTTGAAAAAGGACGCTCTCTTGGAGCAAATGGATATGTGATAAAGGCTTCAGCAACTCCTTCTGAGGTTGTGGAGAAAGTCATGACTGTTATGGGCGGGGGGGAGTCGTTCGCAAAAGTTGATTAATATTATTTATTTAGGAATACAAAATGACCAGCAAAAATTACAAAGAAGAAATTGAAGTCCTAATCGCGCGCGCAATATCTGATGGCGCGTCAGATATCCACCTCTCGGCTGGGCATTATCCCACCTTTCGTGTTTCTGGTGGCTTGGTGCCTCTTATGAACCTAGCCGTTCTTATGCCCGAAGACACGATGGGGATGTTGACCCAAATCATCGCGCCAGATTTTAAAGAGCGTTTTCTGGCAAACAGGGAGATTGACTTCTCTTATGATTTTCACAATAAAGGCCGTTTCCGTGGAAGCGCATTTTATCAGAAAAATGCCGTCGGTATCGCCCTTCGCGCAATCCCCACACAGGTCAGGACAATCAGCGAGCTTGGCTTGCCTCCGATTTTGGAAATGTTTACAAGAAAGAAGCAGGGGTTTTTCCTTGTGGTGGGACCGGTCGGGCAGGGAAAGTCCACCACTCTTGCGTCTATGGTGGAGCTCATCAATCGCGAACGCGCGGAGCATATTGTGACCATTGAAGATCCGATAGAATATTTGTTTACTTCACAAAAAGCGATTATTGATCAACGCGAGGTCGGCATTGACACCAAAGATTTTAGATCAGGTCTTCAGTCGGTGTTTCGCCAGGACGTGGATGTGATTATGATTGGTGAAATGCGCGACCCAGAAACTATTTCTACAGCAGTGACCGCCGCGGAAACAGGACACCTTGTGCTTTCTACTCTTCACACAAACAACGCATCGCAAACGATTGACCGTATTATTGACTCGTTCCCTGGGGATCAGCAGTCGCAGATTCGCGTTCAGCTTGCGGGAAGCTTGGTAGGTATTTTTTCCCAGCGTCTTGTTCCACGTATTTCTGGAGGGCTCATTCCCGCGTATGAGCTTTTGATAAATAACACAGCTGTTTCCAGCCTTATTCGCGAGGGTCGCACGCACGAGGTGGATATTGTCATTGAAACAGGTATGAAAGACGGTATGATTGATATGAACCGAAGCCTTTCGGAGCTTGTGCTTAAGGGAGAGATTACACCAGAGACCGCGCTTTTGTTTTCATTTAATCCCAAAGGTTTGGAGAGGATGTTGCAGAGTTAAAATAATGAGCTATGCGAACATAAATTTCTTAACCCCAGTGAAATCATTGCGCAGTAGCGCAATGGAAAATTCAAAAAATTTTCATTTCACGGGGTGGCGATTTAAATCTCGCTTTGCTCGTTAAAATCAGCCATGCTATTTATATACAAAGCAGTCACTAAGGAAGGCGGGGAAACTACTGGCACTATTGAAGCGCAAAACCAGGACTCCGCAATCAACGCGCTTCAGAGAAGTGGTCTCGTGGTGGTTTCTGTGCGTTCTGCTGATTCAAAAAGCCTTTTTGAGATTGACATCAATATTTTCAATCGTGTCTCCGCAAAAGAAATTTCGATTATTTCACGACAAATTGCAACGCTTTTGGACGCGCACGTTCCTGCGCTGAAAACATTTCGTTTGATTGCCGCCGAAGCGGAAAATCCACTTGTTGCGAAAAAGTTCACCGAAATATCCGACGACATACAAAATGGTGTGCCTATTTCTGGCGCTCTTTTCAAGCACCCGAGTTTATTTTCTGATTTTTATGTGAACATGGTTATCGGAGGGGAGGAGTCTGGCAAGCTTGCGGAGACTTTTAGCGCCCTTGCGGACTACCTAGAGCGTTCATACGAATTGATGGCAAAGGCGCGTGGGGCCCTCATTTACCCAGCTTTCGTTATTTTTACTTTCGTCGTTGTGATGGTGCTTATGCTCACGCTCGTCATCCCGAAGCTTTCGGACATCATTACGCAAAGCGGTCAGGACGTCCCGATTTATACAAAAGTCGTCATTAATGTGAGTTATATGATGGTCAATTACGGAGTGTTTGTCGCAATGGTTATTATTGCAGGACTTTTCCTTGTATGGAGATTTACTCGCGGAACAAGTTTTCTCGCTCACACAAAGCTCTGGTTCCCAGTTATCGGCAATCTCTATCGCACGCTCTATTTGTCGCGTATTACCGACAATATGCACGTGATGCTCGCCAACGGTATCTCTATGGTGCGCTCTATAGAAATTACTGGAAAGATTGTGGACAATGAAATTTATCAAGACATTCTCAAGAAATCGGTTATTGCCGTAAAAGGTGGCGCGCCACTTTCGGCAACGCTTATGGGGCACCCAGAAATCCCCAATGTGATGATTCAGATGGTCAAGGTTGGGGAAGAGACGGGCGAGCTTGGCAATATTCTTCAAAAACTTTCGTTCTTTTACAAAAAGGAAGTTGAAAACGCAATCGCCACGGTGATTTCTATGATTGAGCCTGTGATGATTGTTGCGCTCGGTATCGGTGTTGGTGGCGTGCTGGCCTCTGTGCTTATTCCTATTTACCAGATTGCGGGGAATGTGTAGCGGACACACGCGAAGCGTGAGTCCGACAATTGACAATTGACACCGCTCCGCGGACATTTGACAGGGAGTCGTTTGCCTTCGGCAAACGACTCCCGCACCCAAGGTCGGGCCTTCGTGAGCCCGTCCCCAAGACCCGACCTTTTTGTCTTTGTATTCCGCCAATTGTCAATGGTCAAATGTCAATTGTGTATAAACCCTATTGCATTAAAAATAGTATAGGTGGTACAATATACAGGTGTAGAGAGAGGGCGGCGATATGGCCATGCCGCTCTCTCTCACAAAAATGTTTGAATAGAAATTTATTAAGTTTAATTATTCGTTTATAAAAATATGAAACAAAAAGGTTTTACACTTATCGAACTCTTGGTTGTTATCGCAATCATCGGTATTCTCGCATCTGTTGTTTTGGCGTCACTCAACAGCGCGCGTTCAAAGGGCGCTGACGCAGCTATCAAGTCGGGTCTTGCGAACGCTCGCGCACAGGCAGAGCTTTTCTATGACGCAAACGGAAGTTCCTACGACACGGGTGATTCTGTTACTGCAAACACTATTGCCACAGATGTTTGTTCAACAGTCGCACTTGTTGGAACCACTGCTGGAATCAACACCCTCGTACAGGGTGCCTCGACCGCCTCAGGCTCTGGTACTGTAGTGCTTACTGGAGCAGCGCAGACTTCATCAACAGCAACCTGTAATTCAACAAAAGACGCATGGGTTGCGGCTGTTCCTTTGAAGACTAATTCATCATCTGCATGGTGTGTGGACAGTGCTGGTAAATCGGCATCGACTACACTCCTCGCTGCAAGTGCAACTGCCTGTCCGTAATTATGTTTTAAGAGATTTAATTTCCTTATTATCCTAATTACTTAAACCAAAACATCCAGCTGCCATAGGGAGCTGGATGTTTTGGTTTACATTATTGCTACTTTTTGGTAATGTATATGTACTATTAATTTGTAACAAAGAAGAATATTTTTTTATGAAATCAAAAGGCTTCACACTTATCGAATTACTCATCGTCATCGCAATCATAGGTATCCTCGCATCAGTCGTTCTTGGCTCTCTCAACACCGCACGTACAAAGGCTACTGATGCGGCGATTAAGTCAAACCTAACGAACCTACGAGGTGCGGCAAGCATTTGGTATGATGATAATGCGTACATGTATGCTTCTACTGATTATTCTCTAGCAGCATGTCCAACAGCTACTTCAACGGGGAATATTTTTGCAGATTCTAAGATTTTTTCAGGAGTAAGTGAGGCATATACAAAAGCTGGAGGCGCTTCGCTTAGTCGGTGTGTTGCCTTGCCAACAGCATGGGCCGTCGCAGTACAGCTCAAGACCTCAGACGGAGCAGGAAATGCAGGAGCGGATGCATGGTGTGTAGATAGTGTGGGCGCCTCAAGGCAGTATATTTACACTGGAGTACAGACAATTGCTGACGCAATAACTGTTGATGCTTGTTCATAAATAATTAAAAACACCCAGCCATTATAAAATGGCTGGGTGTTTTCATTTATGCTAAAATATCCTTATGGATTTTTTGACGCTCGGCATTGTTTTTATTTTCGGCACGATAATTGGGAGTTTTTTGAATGTAGTGATTTATCGCTACAATAGTGGGACCTCACCGCTTACGGGTCGTTCGCAATGTTTCTCGTGCGGAAAGACACTCACGTGGCGGGAGCTTATTCCAGTGTTTAGTTTCTTGGCTTCGCGCGGTCGTTGCGCAGAGTGCCATGTGCGACTCTCATGGCAGTACCCGATAGTAGAAACGCTTTCAGGCCTCATTTTTGTTGCTGTGTTTTTATTACAAAAAACACCAATAGAGTCTCTGTATTTGCTAGTTATTTTTTCCACACTTTTGGTGATTGTAGTCTATGATATGAGACATCAGATTATTCCAGATGGACTAGCAATTTTTTTCGCGCTCCTCTCTCTCTCTTGGTTTATTTGGTCCACACCGGCAAGTTTTGAGCGACTATTACATTTCCCATACTATTGGACACTTATCGCGGGGCCGATGCTCTTTTTTCCGTTTTGGGCGCTTTGGTTTGTATCAAAGGGTCGCTGGCTCGGTCTTGGTGATGGCAAACTCGCGCTTGGTATCGGGTGGTTCCTAGGCGCAACGCTCGGTGGCTCGGCTGTTATGCTTGCGTTTTGGATAGGAGCCGCATACGCGCTTATAATTATGGCAATTCAAAGAATTCCGTCAATCGTCACAGGTCACATGTCAAAAGTTCCTTTATCAATGCAAAGTGAAATTCCGTTTGGGCCATTCCTCATCCTCGCTGTTTTTATCGTATACTTTACAGGAGTGAACTTTTTTGACGGCTCTGTGAATATCTTTACCATTTTATGATCAAACGTATTCAACATTCGATATTCAACATTCTACATTCTCCTCGAAAGGGGTTCACTCTCGTTGAAGTCCTTGTTTCCATCGGCATCTTTACAGTACTAACTGGTGTTGTACTTTCAAACTATCGTGGATACAACACAAATGCGCTCTTTGCAAATGCCTCTGAAGATATTGTTCTCGCCCTTCGCCAGGCGCAGGTGTATGGAGTTGGGGTCAAGGGTACGGGGACATCATTCACAACGCCATATGGGGTACATTTTAACTCTGCAAATCCAAATCAGATAATTATTTTTGCAGATATAGATCCACCCGCAGCACCCCTTTCGTTTCCAGGAGACGGAATATATACCGCAGGTAATGACACTAATATTGAGACAATAAACTGGAGTGGCGTGGTTTCTCTTATGACATTGAGATGCAATGGTGGTCCGTGTGGTGGCAATATGGCGAATATAACATTCAGGCGTCCCAATCCTGACGCAATGATTTATGATAGCTCAGTCCAACATAGCAGTCTTGAGGTGGAAATCACAAATAATGTAAAGACAAGCAGAATAATAATTTCAAACACAGGACAAATCTCACTTCAATAATATGAAACTAGCAAATTCACAACGTGGGTTCACATTGATTGAGATGACAGTCTCTTTAGGCTTGTTTACAATCATAATGTTCATTGCAACAAGCGCGTTTCTATCAATAGTAAATACTGACCGCAAGGCGCGTTCGGTGCGCATTGCTGCTGACAATCTTAATATCGCGCTTGAAGATATGTCACGACGAATTAAAACAGGGTCAAATTATTATTGTGGGGCAGGAGGTGAGACACTATTGTCTGTTAACAACTGTACTTCCGGAGTTAATAGTATTTTATTTTTTACTGACCAAAATGGCGATAGAACAAAATATGAAAAATTTGGAACTAGTATTAGGCGTGATGGAACCCCAATTACATCTACAGAAATTATTATCTCAGGTTTAAACTTTATCGTTTCAGGGAGTGCTGTTGGGTCGGCAGACAATAAACAACCAATGGTAACTATTGTGATTGATGGTTCTCTTGGTTCGGGCGCCACTGAATCTGGCTTCAAAATTCAGACAACGGTAACACAACGAGCATATGATAATCAATAAAATGAAAGAACAATTGACAATTAACACCGCTTCGCAGACATGTGACCAGTTGATTTTCGCGTGGCGAAAATCAGTTGTCAGTTGTCAGTTGTCAGTGGTCAAGCGTTTCCAAAAAGGCTTCACCCTCATTGAGACTCTTGTTGCTATAGCGATACTCCTCATTGCTGTAGTTGGGCCGATTTCACTCATCGGTGATGCTCTCCACAAACTTTATTATGCAAAGGACCAAATAATCGCTATCAATCTTGCGCAGGAGGGGATAGAAGTAGTGCGACAAGTGAGAGATAGTAATATGTTGGCATGGGATGGAGCAACGCCTCCGTGGAACACAGGAATTGAAGAGGATTATTATACTATTGATGCAGACTCTGCAACTGTCACATCTTCCGCAAACGCTCAACAACCGATCCTGCTTAACGGTGACGGGTTTTACAGGCAAAGTGGGGCTGGCACAGCAACACAATTTACGCGCCTCGTTACAATAACGGACATCGTTTCGGGCAGGGAATTAAAAGTCACATCTACTGTGGAATGGAAGACCGGTGGACAGACTGGTACAATTACAGTATCGGAATACCTTTTTAAATGGGCAATATGATAAAAAAAACTAGTAAAATTTCACGTCCAGGACGAGGCTCTGCTGACCCTAAAAAAGGGGCAGTACTTTTGATAGCAATTTTGGTGAGCAGTGTTGCGCTTGCGGTAGGCTTTGGTGTTTACAACCGTACTTACAAAGAGCTACTTTTCGCCTCATTTTGGAAGCAGACGCAAATCGCATTTTCAGCAGCGGATGCAGGACTTGAGTGCGCGCTGTATTGGGAGTTGCACAAAGAGGTTCCTAACCCAGCGTGCTTCGGCGATGATATTCTACCCGCTAAGTGGGTTCCTGGTGAGGAGGCAAATTTTAACTTGGATATTCCAGGTGGTGGTTGTGTGAATATTATAATTGCATGGGACTCTGACCCACTAGTGCTCGCAACAACCACATCGGCGCGCGGATACAACACTTGCGATACCACAAGCTCACGACGTGTGGAGCGCGGGCTCGGGTTTAGTTTGTAAATATATGCGAGCGAATGACAGCACAATTCCAAAGACAAAGAGTGAGGCGCGTGAGCGCCTATCTTCGTTGCGGAAAACCATTGAGCATCATAGGTATCTTTATCATGTATTAAATAAGTCCGAGATTTCACCAGAGGTGCTAGACGCGCTGAAGCACGAGCTCGTGCTTATTGAAAAAGCGTACCCTGACCTAATTACTCCAGACTCACCGTCACAGCGTGTCGCGGGGGAGCCACTAAAAGGTTTTAAAAAGATAAAGCACACTGTTCCACAGTGGTCTTTTAATGATGCGTTTTCTCCAGAGGAGATGCGCGAGTTTGATACTAGAGTAAAAAATATGTTGACGAAAGTACATAGCAAAAAAGTTCTGCCAACGTACGTGTGTGAATTAAAGATTGATGGACTCAAGGTCGTGCTTACATACGAAAATGGATTACTCGTGACTGCGGCAACACGTGGGGATGGTGTGGTCGGTGAAGATGTAACCGCAAATGTGAAAATGATTGAGTCAGTACCACTTTCGCTTAAAGAAAAAGTTTCTGGAGTTTTTGAAGGAGAGGTTTGGATGGGAAAGTCTACACTTCTGCGTGTAAATAAAGAAGAGATAAAAGCAGGTCGTGAGCCGTATGCAAATCCGAGAAACCTTGCCGCGGGGACGATACGCCAGCTTGATCCAGCCATTGTGAAAGCGCGCACGCTTGATGTTTTTATTTATGATGTAACCGCCCTTGATAAAGAAATACCGAACACGCAAACAGAAGAACTTGCTCTTTTGCTAAAACTCGGCTTTAAGGTTAATGAGCATTTTGTAGAGTGTAGAACAATAGAGGAAGTAATTGCATTTTGGCAGAAGTGGCAAAAGAAAGCGCCAAAGGAAGACTACTGGATTGATGGCGTTGTGGTGAAAGTAAATGAAAAGGCGTATCAGGATGCTCTCGGCTACACTGGCAAAGCTCCGCGTTTCGGTATTGCGTTCAAGTTCCCCGCAGAGCAGGTTACTACAGTCCTTGAGGATATAGTGCTTCAGGTTGGACGCACTGGCGTGGTGACACCTGTTGCGCACCTGCGCCCTGTGTCGGTCGCCGGGTCTGTGGTTTCGCGCGCGACGCTTCACAATGAAGATGAGATTCTGCGTTTAGACGTGCGTATCGGTGATACTGTAATACTCCAAAAAGCGGGAGACGTGATTCCTGACATCGTGGCTGTGGTAAAAGAGATGCGCACAGGGAAAGAAAAAAAGTTTGTTTTCCCAAAGTTTGTAGAGGACACCGACGGCACCACGAGTCCCATTGAGCGCATCCCAGGGCAATCGGCGCATCGCTGTACCAACAAAAATATGTTCTCGCAAAAGCGACGCAAATTTTACTACTTTGTATCTAAAAAATGTTTCAATATTGACGGATGCGGGCCCAAGGTGATTGACGCGCTTTTGGATGCCGAGCTTATTGGGAACTTTGATGATATTTTTACACTCACTCTTGGCGATGTGCTAGCGCTTCCTCGCTTTGCAGAGCTATCAGCAAAGAATTTAATTGAAGCAATTGATAATGCTCGCACGATTACGCTTGGCAAGTTCTTAACGTCGCTTTCCATAGAACACGTTGGCGAGGAGACGGCGCACGATATCGCCGAGGCTTTTGGAAGTATTGAGAAAATCCGGAAGGCATCATTTGAAAATTTTAATAATGTGTATGGCGTTGGCGAAGTGGTGGCGCAGTCTCTTGCGGGGTGGTTTGCTGATGAGCATCACAGCGCGCTTCTAGACAGATTGCTTTCTGAAATAAAAATAGAGAGTCAAAAGTCAAAGGTTAAAGGTCAGAGGTTGTCTGGGCAGACATTTGTATTCACAGGAACGCTTGCAACATTATCTCGCGATTCAGCAAAAGAAAAAATCCGCGCTCTTGGTGGAGAAATTGCAGAGAGCGTATCCTCAAAAACAAGCTATGTGGTTATAGGCGAAAACCCAGGCTCAAAATATACAAAGGCGTTGTCGCTGAATGTCCCTATTTTAAATGAGCAGGAGTTTTTGGAAATGTTCAAATAACCTTCTTTTCCTACTATGCACGTATAATATACTATACTCAAACGAGTGAGAGAGGCATAAACACGGAGTTTGTGCCTCCGAGCGAGAGCAGAGTATATTGTACCCAGTTATATAGTATATTATACGTGCATAGTAGTCGTGAGGTATATCATTGTGTTATTATGGTCTTCTATGGCGATTGAACTAAAGGACGTTGAACACCTTGCTGGGCTTGCCCGCATTGCGGTTTCAGATAGTGAAAAAGAACTTCTCAGGCACGACCTAGAGGAGATTTTGGCGTATGTCTCGCAGGTAACAAAGGTTACCGCAGAGCTCGGTGCCCCTGAGGCTGGCTTGCCCGAAATCGCCTTGGCGACGTCGGGCGAACTTCGTAATGTAATGCGTGAAGATGGTGAGCCACACGCTGGCGGAGTGTTCACGGAGGACATTCTAAAACAAGCGCCAGCACGCGAAGGAAATCGCATTTCAGTGAAAAAGATACTTTAACTATGGACGTCAAAAATCTCACAATCAAACAAGCGCACGAGATGCTCGTTAATAAAAAAATGAGTGTGCTTGAACTCGCAGAGGCGGTGTTAAAAGTCGCGAATGAAACAAAAGACCTCAATGCGTATCTTGAAATTTTTGGTGATGTGCTAGTGCAGGCGGAGACAGCGCAAAAAATGATTGATAGCGGAAAGGCGACAAAGCTCACAGGAATTCCTTTTGCGATGAAGGACAATATCTTAATTAAGGGACGCATCGCAAGCGCTTCATCAAAAATGCTTGAAAATTATACAGCAACTTATGACGCACATGTGACAAAAAAACTTCGCGACGCAGGGGCCGTGTTTATCGGTCGCACAAATATGGATGAGTTTGCGATGGGTGGCTCCACAGAAAACTCTGCCTTTGGAGCAACAAAAAATCCTCACGATAAAACTCGCGTTCCTGGTGGTTCTTCAGGTGGCTCTGCGTCAGCTCTCTCCGCAGGCGCATGTCTTGGAGCGCTCGGTACTGACACAGGTGGGTCTATCCGCCAACCAGCGTCTTTCTGTGGAGTTGTGGGGCTTAAACCAACATACGGCAGTGTGTCGCGTTCTGGGCTAATAGCAATGGCGTCGTCGCTTGACCAAGCAGGACCATTTGCAAAAACAGTTGAAGATGCAGAAATAATTTTTGATTGCATAAAAGGGCACGACCCGATGGACAGCACTGCGTACACAGATGATTTCCAGCGAAAGAATTTTAAGAAACCAACTGTAATTGGTGTACCAACAGAGTTTGTGCATGCAAAAGGCGTTGATGCTCGCGTGTTGAAAAACTTTGAAGAGTCCATTGAGAAAATGAAAAAGGCTGGATATGAAGTGAAAGAAATTTCCTTGCCTGCGCTAGCACACGGACTTTCTGTTTATTATATTTTGATGCCTGCAGAAGTTTCCTCAAACCTCGCGCGTTTTGATGGAGTGCGATATGGATATCATGCTGACGGCGCAAATCTTCTTGAGGATTATATGCGTTCTCGTGGAGAAGGGTTCGGTCGTGAGGTGCGTCGCAGAATTCTACTCGGTACATACGTGCTTTCCTCGGGTTATTATGACGCATATTATGGACGCGCATGCGCAGTGCGTGAGATGCTCAAAAAAGATTTAGAGAAAGCGTTTAAGGATGTGGACATTATTGCTACACCTACAACGCCAACCCCTGCTTTTAAGATTGGTGAAAAATCAAGTGACCCGCTTCAAATGTACCTTGCGGATATTTTTACAGTGCCAGTGAATATTGCAGGCGTTCCAGCTATTTCAATTCCTTCTGGCTTTGTAGAGGAGGATGGCGCAAAACTGCCACTCGGTATTCAATTTATCGCGCCACATTTTGGCGAGTCAGCGCTATTTTCTGCAGGTAAGGACTTTGAAAAAGCGATAGGGTATAATATTTAACATATGGCAGAAAAAGCTCCATCTCCAGCGCCAGCCCCAGACACGATAGTTCGTGATGTCGCAATCGTTCTGGGTATCGCGCTTTTTATTTACGTTGGCAATAACATCACTCCGCTCACTGCAGACACGATTTCGTCTGGCGAGGCGCCGTCCGCAATCGTATCATTTCTTTTGGACAAGGTGCCATTGGAAACGATTCAGAATTTTTTCCTTTCCTTGCGGAGCACGTTTGCTGTTCTCGGAGTGATATTTCTCGCAGGAGCTTTTTGGGCGACATTAAAAATATGGGAGATTCATCATATCGTTCATGAAAAATACGCCCCGATTCATTTAGATGAGATGGCTGCAAAAGAAAAACTTTCTCAGTGGCAGGTGGTGCTTGACCACGTAAATTCTGAAAGCCCAGCAGAGTGGAAAATAGCGATTCTTGAGGCTGATGATATTTTGGACGAGATTTTGGAAGACCAGGGATACGTGGGTGAGACAGTTGCAGAAAAATTGAAAACAATGAGTCGCACAAAAATAGCTTCGTATGATGATGTTTGGGAGGCGCACAAGGTCAGAAATGAAATTGCCCATGGAGGCGCTATTGAAATGGATTTGTCAAAAAAGATGGCTCGCGATACCATCGCAAAGTTTGGAAATGCGTTTAAGGAGTTGGGTTATCTGTAGACTAGTCAAAAGTCTATAAAGTTGACGCAGGCCATTGCATTATTCCAAATAATTGGTATAGTTAAATTTCTTAGTATAGCGGGGTAGAGAAGCGGTATCTCATCAGGCTCATGTATCTCATCAGGCTCATAACCTGAAGACGCCCGTTCGATTCGGGCCCCCGCAACACGAAAATTACAAAAATGCCGGCAATTGTCGGCATTTTTGTAATATCGTAGTTTGCGATAAAATAAAAGAATGTCGGCGTAGCTCAGTTGGTTAGAGCATGGCACTCATAAAGCCAAGGTCGGAGGTTCGATCCCTCCCGTCGACACCATAGAAAACTCGTTTACGAGTTTTCTATGGTGTCGCGGATCGGGATAAATCCCTATGGCCAAGCCCGATTCTACTGAATCGCCGTCGACACCCGCAGATTGTTTAGCGGAACGTTTCCTGGTAGAATGCGCGAGTATCAAATTTGTGCGGTCGTAGCTCAGCTGGTTAGAGCGCCCGCCTGTCACGCGGGAGGTCGTGGGTTCAAGTCCCATCGACCGCGCAAATACAAAAATTACCTAACGCTACTGCGCTGGGTAATTTTTGTATTTGCGCGGTCGAAACAAGTGAACTGCTTCACTTGTGTTGGGATTTGAAAGCCGGAACATGTTTTTGTACTCAAAAACAGTGAGGTGGGGTCGCGAGTACTTATGAGCGTAGCGAATTAGTAACTCGTGACCAAGTATCGTCCAAGACGCGAATTTGCTAATTCGCCATCGACCGCGCAACTTCAAAAAGCATGATGTGAATACATCATGCTTTTTGTATTGGATTGAAAGAATGGTTCAAATAGTGTATTGTTTCGTGGGCGTGAGATAAGCCGCCTTAGCTCAGTTGGCAGAGCATTTCACTCGTAACGAAAAGGTCCGCAGTTCGATTCTGCGAGGCGGCTCCAGTAAATAATTATAATATCGCCGATGTAGCTCAGTTGGTAGAGTGCGTCCTTGGTAAGGACGAGGTCTCCGGTTCAATCCCGGACATCGGCTCCAGTAGTAAAACCGCTTCGGCGGTTTTACTTTGCCGAGGTCTGGATTGAACCGCGGGCCGCAGCACCCGAAGAGGGTGCGTAGGTTTCGAGCTCACTAGAGCGAGAGGCAACCCCGGACATCGGCTCAATAATGAAAAGCCCCAGAATTCGACGAAGTCGAATTCTGGGGCTTTTCTGCTATACTCATATTTAATGACAAAGGAGGAAATGCAGGCGAAAATTGTAGAGCTTGAGGCTGAAATGGTTACGACTGATTTTTGGTCGGACAAAAATCACGCTCAGGCAGTAATAAAAGAAATCGCGGAACTCAAGGCAAAAATCGCAGGTGTCGGTAAATACGACAAAGGAAATGCGGTGATGACTATTTTTTCCGGTGCTGGCGGGGATGACGCTGAGGATTTTTCAGCGATGCTTCTAAATATGTACATCAAGTTTTTTGAGAAGCAAAAATTTGAAGTAAAGTTTTTGCATGAAAATAAAAACGACCACGGCGGATACCGAAACATTACTCTTGAAATTCACGGCAAGAATGTGTACGGAATGCTAAAAAATGAATCCGGTGTGCATCGCCTCGTTCGCATCTCGCCGTTTAATGCAAAACAGCTTCGTCACACTTCGTTTTCAATGGTAGAAGTTATACCAGATTTCAAGGATAGTGGAAGTGATGAGATTGTTGTACCTGCCGATGACATCCGTGTAGAGTTTAGCCGTTCGTCCGGTCCGGGAGGACAGAATGTAAACAAGAGGGAGACCGCAGTACGTGTGGTGCATATACCCACCGGCATTGCCGTGCATGTGGAGACCGAGCGTTCTCAGGAGCAAAATCGCGAGAAGGCGATTCAGGTTTTAAAAGGCAAACTTTTTAAGAAGCAAGATGACGAAAGAAAAGCAACCGAGAGCGGAATGTATATTTCAAAGACCACCGAAATAGAGTGGGGAAATCAAATTCGCTCGTACGTTCTCCATCCATACAAGATGGTAAAGGACCATCGCACAAACGTGGAGACTTCAAACGTTGACGCCGTTCTTGAGGATGGCGAGATAATGCCATTCATTGAAGCGGAGAGGGAACTTTAGTTCTGTCATTTCCTTCATTTCAAAAAATTTGGTAAACTTAACCAATGATTTATTTTGATAGTGTTTCAAAGTCTTACCCTGATGGCACTAAAGCGCTTGATGGCGTGACTCTCTCGGTAAAGGACGGAGAATTTGTGTCCATTGTCGGACACTCAGGCGCAGGGAAGACAACCCTCGTGAAGCTTCTTTTGGGAGAAGACCACCCAACAAGTGGAAGTGTGTCATTTGATTCTGTTAATCTCGCAAAAATAAAAGCGAAGAATGTGCCGAAGCTTCGCCGTCGTATCGGTGTCATTTTTCAAGACTTCCGTTTACTTCCAAACAAGACCGCGTACGAAAATGTGGCGTTTGCGATGGAGGTGGCTGGGAAATCGGACGAGGAAATCGCTTCCGATGTGCCACACGTGCTTGACCTCGTGGACCTTACCAAGAAAATGTGGAATTTTCCTCGTCAGCTTTCGGGCGGGGAGCTCCAGCGTGTTGCCATTGCGCGCGCAATTGTAAATCACCCAGATCTTATTATTGCGGATGAGCCGACAGGGAACCTGGACCCTATCAACACTTATGAAATCGTTCAAATTTTGAAGAAAATTAATGACATGGGTACGACTGTTATTTTGACCACACACAACAAGGGTGTCGTGGAGGCACTAGGAAAGCGAGTCGTTACGATGGATCATGGGAAGGTTACTAGGGACGACTCAACAGGAAAGTACGCGTTGTAAAACTTCCAAATTTAGCGAATCTCCGCGTTAAAACCGCGCGTTTCTTCCTCGGAGTACATGTTCGTACACCTCAGGCGAAACGCGAGGTTTTGCCTTGAGCTTCATCTAAATTTGAAAGTTTGTGAAAATTGGCAGAACGCGTAGGTGGTGTGATACAATAGGAACAACATTATGTATTGGACAGCGCTTAAAAGAATTATAAAAGCAGGATTTATTAGTTTTTGGCGAAACGGCAGTGTTTCGCTCTCTGCTGTATTTGTGATGATTGTGGCGCTCTTTATGATCGCTTCAACACTGCTCATCACAGCGTTTTTGGGTACTGCGCTAGAAGACCTTCAAGACAAAATTGATATCAATATTTATGTAGATGCTAAGGCAAGTGAGGAGCAGATTATTAGCCTGCAAAAACAAATTGAAACTATTCCAGAGGTTGATAAAGTTACATATATTTCACGAGAGGATGCATTGACAGCGTTCCGCGCTCGCCACGAAAATGACCACCGTATCATTCAGGCTTTGGACGAAATAGGCGACAACCCTCTTCCAGCCGCGCTCACCGTAAAAGCAAAGGAACCATCGCAGTATCAAGGCATCGCAAACTTTCTTTCAAACAAATCCGAGCTTTCTGAAGGCAGTATGATTTCTATAATTAGCAAGGTGAACTATAACGACAACAAAGTCGCAATTGAGCGTCTTTCTAGGCTCATCGCTGGGGTAAAGAAGCTCGGCAGTATCATTACGGCGGTGATGATTGGTATTTCTATTTTGATTACGTTTAACACAATTCGTCTCGCTATCTTTATTGCGCGCGACGAGATTGGCGTAATGCGCCTCGTGGGCGGAAGCAACGAGTATGTTCGCGGGCCGTTTGTCGTGGAGGGAATTCTATACGGGCTCGTAGCGGCGTTTCTCACGCTCATTTTGTTTTATCCGATTACATATTGGCTCAAAAACACAACGCAGGTATTTTATGGGGGCGTGGATTTGCTCCAGTACTTTGTAGCAAACTTTGTGCAGATTTTTCTAGTCGTTGTTTTGTCAGGTATTGCCCTCGGCGCTGTGTCCAGTTATCTGGCGGTTCGCAAATATTTAACATCACGCTAGCTCAATATGAAAAAGAAAACACGCAAATATATTTTTGTAGTTGGTGGCGTGATTTCTGGAGTCGGCAAGGGAATAACTACTTCTTCAATTGGAAAGATTTTGCAGTCGCACGGGTACAAGGTGACTGCTATGAAGATTGACCCGTATGTGAATGTGGATGCAGGAACGATGAATCCCACAGAGCATGGCGAGGTGTTTGTGCTAAAAGACGGTGACGAGACAGATCAGGACATGGGCAACTACGAGCGTTTTCTTGGCACATCACTTTCTCGCGACAACTATATGACGACTGGACGTGTTTATCTTTCTGTCATTGAGAAGGAGCGCGCTCTTGCGTACAAAGGTAAATGCGTGCAGGTTGTACCGCACATTCCATATGAGGTTATTGACCGTATTAACCATGCAGTAGACAAGGCCGGAGCAGAGATTGTGGTTATAGAGGTTGGTGGCACCGTGGGGGAATACGAGAACATTCTCTTTCTTGAAACCGCGAGAATGTTGAAGATTAAAAATCCTGACGATGTGCTTTTTGCGATAGTGTCGTATCTCCCAACACCAAACACCGTTGGCGAGATGAAGACAAAACCAACTCAACACGCGGTACGCGCATTAAACAGCACGGGCATTCAGCCAGATTTTATTATTGCTCGCAGTAATACAGCGCTCGATGAAAAGCGAAAGGAAAAACTCGCGCTATTTTGCAACGTAACTCCAGAAAGTGTTATCTCAGCTCCAGATGTAGAGAGTATTTATGATGTGCCTGGAAATTTTGAGAAAGACAAACTTGGCGACAAGATTTTGAAACGATTGAAATTGAAGTCACGCGGTACTTCAGAAGCATGGCGTGAATGGGAAGGCTTTGTTCGCAAATCGCACAGTGCAAAAGACGAGGTGCGAATTGCGGTCGTGGGAAAATATTTTGATACGGGAGATTACGTTCTTGCGGACTCGTACCTCTCTATTATTGAAGCTCTCAAATACTCGGCGATTTCGCAGGGCAAAAAAGCAAAACTTGTATGGCTTTCCGCGACGACATTTGAAGGCAAAAATCCACCTCTTTCTGAACTAATTGGTTTTGACGGCATTCTCGTGCCTGGGGGTTTTGGTTCACGCGGAGTAGAGGGCAAGCTAAATGTCATACGCTATGCGCGCGAGCACAAGATTCCGTATTTTGGAATTTGTTATGGTATGCAACTTGCGGTTATTGAGTACGCGCGAAATGTATTGGGATACAAAGACGCGACGTCGCGCGAGATTGATCCAAAATCAAAGCATCTCATCATAGATATTATGGAGGGGCAAAAGGAGAATATGGAAAAAGGAAATATGGGTGGAAGTATGCGTCTCGGCGCGTATCCTGCTGTACTTGGAAAGGGAAGCATTGCTCGCACAGCATATGGTGAGGATAAAATAGTTGAACGCCATCGACACCGCTTTGAGGTTAATCCAGAATATGTGGAGGCGCTTGAAGAAAAAGGCCTCGTCTTTTCTGGCAAGTCACCAGATGGCAAGCTTATGGAAATAGCCGAGCTCCCAACAAGCGCTCATCCATTTTTCCTCGGCACGCAGTTCCACCCAGAGTTTGAAGCGCGTCCACTTAGCCCGCATCCAATTTTTACGGCGTTTATTAAGGCTGCAATAGTTCGCGGAAAAGGCAAATAACAATCTCAAAAAGGTTAAACCTTTTTTGAACAAATATGAACAAAAAATACTCTATTATTTTAGCGACTATAATAATCCTGGGTTTTAGCGTGACGTGGAAGTTGACGAACAACCCGATACCAATCGTTGTCACAAACTTTGAAGAGTGTGTAACGACTGGAAGTCCGGTGATGGAGAGTTATCCACGCCAGTGTCGATATGATAATCAAACATTTGTTGAGGGAATCGGCAACGAGCTTGAAAAAGTTGATCTCATTCGTATTTCCAATCCTCGTCCAAATCAAGTTATAAAAAGTCCGCTCACAATCACCGGTGAAGCCCGTGGCACGTGGTTTTTTGAGGCGAGCTTTCCTGTGGTGCTTGCCAACTGGGATGGGCTAATCATTGCTCAAGGTATCGCACAAGCAAAAAGTGAGTGGATGACAACGAACTTTGTGCCGTTTGAGGCGACACTCACATTTCCTGTTGATAAAAATGTGTATAGCAACAGAGGCGCGCTCATCTTGCGTAAAGATAATCCTTCGGGTCTTCCAGAACATGACGATGCGCTAGAGATACCAGTAGTGATTCAAGGCAACTAAAAAATATTCATGCCAGACAAATATTCAGCAGTGTGGGTGTCGCATTCTTCTATGGGGGATTTTCTAAAATGCCCTCGTTCGTACTATCTGCACAATATGTACAAGGATCCGAAAACGGGGCACAAAGTCTCTATCGTGAACCCGCATATGTCGCTCGGTGTTGCGGTGCACGAGGTGTTGGAGGGACTCGCGGATTTTCCTGCTGATGAAAGAATGAACAGAGACCTTCTCGCGCTCTATGAAGCAGGGTGGAAAAAAGTTACCGGCAAAAAAGGCGGTTTTACGAGTGAGGAAGAAGAGGCGGAGTTCAAGGCGCGTGGCATTGTGATGCTTGAAAAAGTTGCGAGCGACCCGCGTTTTCTCGTAAACAAATGTATAAAGCTTCCACAAGATAAAATGCCATGCAACTTTTATTTGAGCGAAGAGCACAATATTATTTTGAATGGGCTTGTTGATTGGATTGAATATTTACCTGAGACTGACTCTCTTCACATAGTAGACTTTAAAACAGGCAAGGTCGAAGAAAAAGATGGCTCACTTCAACTTCCAATATATTTACTGCTTTGCGACGCGCTTCATAAAAAACGCAAAGTGACAAAGGCGAGCTATTGGTATTTGGAAAGCGACAAAGTGGTAGAAAAGGAACTTCCGCATTTGGATAAGGCTCGCGAGGACGTGCTCGCCGTCGCGATGAAAGTAAAAGAAGCGCGCGACACTGCTAAGCGAGATGGCTTTGAAAAAACTTTCGTCTGCCCACAGGGTGCGTACAATCTAGAGACAAAAGAAAATGGTTGCAACAACTGTCGCCCTTACGAGTTTATTCTCAGCGGCAACCCACTCGTAGAATTTGTAGGGGTAGGGGGTTTCTCTCAGGATATGTATGTGTTGAAAAAGTAACCACCACACATCCCCGCCTACTTTGTTGCGTGCATATAGTTTTCTTTCACCGTAGCAGTAGTACGCCTCAAAAAAACGATATGCACGCGCCTCGTATCCGTGGCGCGTGGTGGTTACTTGAAATGCTCTTGAAAAACAGTCGAATTTGGGGTATTGTGACCCTACATTGCTAAACGGCACTGTAATTGCGAGATCGTCTAATGGTAGGACATCGCCCTCTGGAGGCGAGTATCTTGGTTCGAATCCAGGTCTCGCAGCAGTACACAAAAGCACCGAGCGCCAGTGACTGGCGCTCGGTGCTTTTGTATGCGACTGTCACAGTGGTGTGCTAAAATAATAAAAAATGATTGACAGAGCTCTCAAATGGAAATACAAAAATACTGCGCTCCTAATACTTAGTTTGATTGCGCTGTTTTTTCTAATGGATACCGAGATAGCGCACTCTATCATCAAAAGTATCGGTAACTTTGGATATTTTGGCGCGTTTGTGACGGGAATATTTTTTGTTTCAACATTCACAGTAGCCCCATCCTCGCTCGTGCTTTTCCACTTGGCAGAGGAGTTCAATCCGATACTAATTGCGCTCTACTCTGGAGCTGGTGCTGTAATTGGAGACCTCATTATTTTTAGTTTTCTAAAGGATGGCGTATTTGAGGAGATTCGCCCATTTTTTGCTGGTTTCAAGGGTCCGTATTTGGACGCGCTCGCGCGCACTCCATATTTCGCCTGGCTCGTTCCTGTAGCAGGAGCAATCATTATTGCGTCTCCATTCCCAGACGAGGTTGGAATAGCGCTTATGGGACTTTCAAAAATAAAGACGTGGCAGTTCGTCATGTTGGCATTCATGCTAAACTCCACAGGAATATTCCTCATTGTTACTTTGGCAGCCACCTTGTAGACCACGTGCTTATGGGTTGCTGAATGTGCTAAAATATATTCAACAATGAAAAAAGTTATGCGCGCTGTTATGGTGGTTGCGATATTGGGGTTTGTGGTATTTTTGTCTGTTTATATCGGCACTCACAATATGGGAGTATTTAATCCCAAAGGGGTCATCGCGCTTGCGGAAATGAACCTCATTGTGAAAACCACTCTTCTCATGCTCATTGTGGTTATTCCAGTGTTCATTATGCTCGGAGTTTTTTCGTGGAGATACAGAGCAGGAAATACGAAGGCAAAATACACTCCCGATTGGCATAGTAACATTGTGCTAGAAATAATTTGGTGGACTATTCCGATAATTATTATTGTTTTCATCGCAAGAATGACATGGGTGTCTAGCCACGAGCTGGATCCATTCAGGCCTATTGTTTCAAATGTTCCTCCGATTACCATTCAAGTTGTGGCGCTAGATTGGAAGTGGCTGTTTATTTATCCAGAGCAAAATATCGCGACGGTAAATTTTGTGCAGTTCCCAGAGGATACACCAATCAATTTTAGAATCACAGGTGACGCGCCAATGAATTCATTTTGGATTCCACAACTCGCGGGACAGATATACGCAATGGCAGGAATGGATACAGCTCTCCATGTAATGGCCGATGAATCTGGAGAGTATATGGGGGTATCATCAAACTACAGCGGTTATGGATTTTCCGGAATGAAGTTTACTGCAAAGGCAACTTCGCGAGAAGAGTTTGATTTGTGGATAGAAACTGTGCGACAGTCGCCAGACGCGCTTAGCTCTGAGGAGTATGAGAAACTTGCAAAGAAAAGCAGAAACAATGATGTTGCGTACTATTCGTCCGCCGAGGATGGTCTGTATGGTAAAATAATAATGAAATATATGATGCCTATGGAAACGCCGGCACCGATGAATATGTCAGAAATGCACGGAATGAGTCAATAAATATTATGTTTGGAAATCTAACACTATCCGCGCTCCCTCACGAACCGATTACAGTCGGAGCCGGCATCTTTATGGCTGTCGCAGGCGCAACCATCATCAGTCTTTTGTTTTATTTTAAACGTTGGAAGTGGCTCTGGACTGAATGGCTCACATCTCTAGATCACAAAAAGATTGGCGTGATGTACATAATTCTCGCGCTCGTGATGTTACTTCGTGGTTTCTCCGACGCAATAATGATGCGTCTCCAACAAGCTCTTTCTGTTGGCGACGCATTCGGCTATCTGCCACCAGAACACTACGACCAAATATTTACAGCGCACGGAGTGATAATGATTTTCTTTGTTGCTATGCCTCTTATGTTTGGCTTGATCAACTTGGCGGTACCACTCCAGATAGGCGCGCGTGATGTTGCATTTCCTTTTCTAAACTCATTGTCCTTGTGGTTCACTGTTGTTGGAGCCGTGCTTGTGAACCTATCGCTCGTGCTTGGCGAATTTGCCGCAACAGGCTGGCTCGCGTACCCTCCGCTTTCTGGAATATTATACAGTCCCGGCGTTGGCGTGGATTATTATATTTGGGCTCTGCAAATAGCTGGAGCGGGGAGCCTGCTCTCGGGTATCAATTTCTTCGTGACTATACTTATGATGCGTTGCCCCGGGATGACCCTGATGCGAATGCCAGTTTTTGTGTGGACAGTGTTTGCGTCTATGACGCTCGTCATAATTTCTTTTCCAATTCTCACCGCAACTCTAGGAATGCTCTCGCTAGACCGTCTGCTCGGCATGCATTTTTTCACGTCTGACTTTGGTGGAAATGCGATGATGTATGTGAATCTGATTTGGGCGTGGGGACACCCAGAAGTGTACATTCTTGTTTTGCCAGCATTCGGTATTTTCTCCGAGGTTGTTTCCGCCTTTTCGCACAAGAAACTTTTTGGCTATACCACGATGATATGGGCAACAATCGCAATTACATTTTTGTCGTTTGTGGTTTGGGTGCATCACTTCTTTACTATGGGAGCCGGCGCAAACGTAAACGCCTTTTTTGGAATTATGACAATGATTATCGCAATCCCGACAGGAGTAAAAGTTTTCAACTGGCTCTTCACAATGTTCCGTGGACGCATAGTGTTTGCGTCGCCGATGCTTTGGACAATAGGTTTTATTTTTACGTTTACTATAGGTGGGATGTCAGGAGTTTTGCTTGCAGTTCCCGGAGCCGATTTCCAGCTTCACAATAGTTTGTTTTTGATAGCGCATTTTCATAATGTGATTATTGGCGGGGTTGTGTTTGGATATTTTGCCGGACTCACATATTGGTTTCCAAAGATTTTTGGTTTCAAGTTGAACGAGCGTCTCGGCAAGGCAGTATTCTGGCATTGGATAGTCGGTTTCTTTGTCGCATTTGTGCCACTTTATATTCTTGGTCTTATGGGAATGACAAGACGCTTGAGCCATATTGATGGCTCTCTAGGATGGCAAACACTTCTCTATGTTGCAGGCATTGGCGTTGTGATTATCGGTATCGGCGTGGCTCTGCAGATTTTACAGCTCATTATTAGTATCCGTGATCGAAGAAGTAATATGGATACAACAGGCGACCCGTGGGATGGCAGGACATTAGAATGGTCTACATCTTCACCTCCGCCTTTTTACAACTTTGCGGTTATTCCAACAGTGCACGGAAGGCATCCGTTTTGGGACATGAAGCATGGCGATAGCGCAAAAGCAGAAACTCCGCATTACGAGGATATTCATATGCCAAAAAATACCGCGATGGGTTTGTACATTGCTTTGTCAGCGTTTCTTTTTGGCTTTGGTTTGGTGTGGCACATTTGGTGGCTTGCGATAGCAGGAGCGGTGAGCGTCGTTTCCCTCGTGATTATTCGCTCATTTAATTATGACACCGAATATGTTGTGGGTGCAGATGAGATTGCAAAAATAGAAGTAAAAACCGCGCAGAGAAAATTACAATTACTATGACAACAGATATTCTAAACACAAGAGAAGCAAAATCAATTTTTGGTTTTTGGATTTATATTATGAGTGACGCGCTTTTGTTTGGAAGTATCTTTGCAACATACGCGGTGCTTCACAACAATGTTTTCGGCGGGCCTTCGGCGAGCGACATATTCAGTATGCCGTTTGTGCTTGCCGAAACGCTCATTTTGCTAGCAAGCAGTTTTACATACGGGCTCGCTTCACTTTACGCGCATCATCACAACGAAAAGGACAAGGTGGTTCTATGGTTGGTTGTAACATTTTTGCTCGGCGCGACATTTATAGGAATGGAGTTATCCGAGTTTGCGAAACTTTTTCAAGGTGGAAGCAGTTGGCAGGTGAGTGGTTTCTTGTCGGGCTTCTTCACCCTCGTTGGTACGCACGGACTCCATGTAACGGCTGGGCTCATATGGATGGGGAGTTTGCTCGCGCAAGTGCTCCGGCACGGGCTAACAGTGAGAACGATAGGAAAAATATCAAATCTTGGAATATTCTGGCATTTCCTTGATATTGTGTGGATATTTATTTTCACGTTTGTGTATTTAATGGGCGCGATTTAATTTAATAAAATGAGCACAAACGATTTTAAAGTAATTGATGAACAATACGAAGCAGGTCGCCTTGCGATGCGGTCTTATGTGATTGGGTTTGTGTTGTCTGCTATTTTAACACTCATTCCGTATATCATTGTTGTAAGTCATATGTTTGGGAAACAATCTCTTGTTTTGGCTGTAGTTTTATTCGGAGTTACACAGCTTTTGGTACAAGTAATATTTTTCCTTCATTTAAGCAAAAAGTCCAAACCGCAGTGGAACATAATCGTTTTTATTTTTACTGTTTTGATTGTTGCGATTTTAGTTGTTGGGTCTCTTTGGGTTATGTACAACTTAAACTACAATATGACCGATGTCTCTCCATTCAACTCAAATGAGGGATATATTCCTCAATAAGAATTTGATGAAAGATTATTTTTCAATCACCAAGCCGGGGATTATAGGTGGCAACGCGATTACGGTTGTTGCCGGGTTTTTGCTTGCTTCAGGAGGTGATGTTGATTGGTGGCTTTTGCTCGCGACGCTCGTCGGGCTCTCGCTCGTTGTTGCTGGTGGGTGTGTAATAAATAACTATATTGACCGTGACATAGATGGAATGATGGAGCGAACAAAGGACCGCGCGCTGGTAATAGGAACAATCACTCCGAGGATTGCGCTCATTTACGGAAAAGTCCTCGCAATATTCGGTTTGGGGGTGCTGGCTTTTTACACAAATCTTTTAACTACCGCAATGGCGGTTCTCGGGCTTTTTGTGTATGTGGTTGTCTATAGTCTGTGGCTCAAACGTACTTCAACGCACGGCACAATCGTCGGCAGTATTTCTGGGGCTATGCCACCAGTAGTCGGCTATTTGGCGGTGAGTGGAAGCATTGACCTCGGCGCAGTGATTTTGTTTTTTATTCTCGCGCTTTGGCAAATGCCACACTCTTTTGCGATTGCAATATATAGGTTGGAAGATTATACGAAAGCAGGAATTCCCGTTCTACCAGTTAAAAGAGGAATTGCTATCACAAAGATACATATGCTTATTTATACTGCCCTTTTTGTGATGGCGACATTCGCGCTAGCAGTGTTTGGGTATACAGGATACGAGTATCTTTTAGTAATGGTCATCCTCGGTCTTGGCTGGCTCGGTCTCTCTGCAAGTGGATTTTATTCCACGAACAATAAATTCTGGTCTAGAAATATGTTTGTTTACTCAATCGCAATACTCGTAGTATTTTCTATAATGATTGCGATTGAAGGATTTTAGAGCCTGTCTCCAAGTGTCTAAGTTCTTGGGTCTTTTCGTTCCCATTCGGAAAGTTTGCTTGCCGTAAGTTCAATGTCAGACAAATCACGAATGAATTTTTCTTGTCCTTTTGGAACAATAGGGTAGTGTGGGAAATCATCAAGAGCGAGCGCTATGTCCCACAAATGTTTTTCAGAAGTAATCCAATCCGTACCAAATTTTTTTAATGAAAATGGACGAGAGTAGCTTCGCAAAGTTTTCTGTCCAGTTTTTGGAAATGTGTATTCGTGAAAATATGAGAGAGCTAGTTCTCGTGGACTTTTATACACAGGGTCGCGAAAGCGAAGCACCGGGTGATTTGTTTTGCTTATAGCTCCCCAGTAGCCATTTTTCTTGTAGAGCGCGACCACATGGTCGTAATCAATGTCCAGTGCTTTGAGATCTAGAAGAAGTGGTTTTTCTCCGTGCATCCAGAGCGCAGTAGCGGCAATAAGCGCGCCCTCAATACAATGCGCTCTCCCTTTTTCCAAAACCATACGTGGCGAAAAACACGTGTCACCTCTCTTGCTCAAGTTGGCAGGAATAGTATCAAGGTAGTCCTGAATTTTATGCGGAGTAGTGAGCTCCTTAAAAATCGCAAGTTCCTCTGGAGATAGTCCGAACATTCTTTGATTATGACAGAATACATTGGCGCGTTCAAGATGGTACAATATATAAATGAGACCCCGCGCTGTAATACTCGTTGTTATTATTATCTTGCTGACCGCTATTGGCATTTACTATTTTGCTCGCAACGAAAAGACAATCACAAATTACCCTTCAGGTGGCACAGACATCATAGCGTTTGGAGACAGCTTGGTGGAAGGGCTGGGCTCAACAAATGGAAACGACTTCGTGTCGCTTCTTTCTCGTAAAATCGGGGAGTCAATTGTAAATTTGGGGAACGCTGGGGACACAACCTCAGACGGTCTTGCGCGCATTAGCCAACTAGATGAATACAATCCAAAAGTGGTGCTCCTCCTTCTTGGTGGCAATGACCATCTGAAAAAGATACCGGTTGCTGATACTTTCAAAAACCTCGCGACTCTTATTGAAAACATTCACGAGCGCGGGGCCGTGGTGCTTTTGCTCGGCGTTCGAGGCGGACTTTTTAACGATAAGTTTGATACGGAGTTTGAAATACTGCAAGAAAACTACAATACAGCGTTTGTGCCTGATGTTCTTGGCGGGCTTTTTGGTAATGATAAGTATATGTCTGACGTTATTCACCCAAATGATATTGGTTACGGGATGATAGCTGACCGTATTTACCCAGTACTTATGGGGGTTCTTAAGTAGTGTAAGATTTTGAGCGTGAAATCGTCTTCAAAAATAAGGGGATATTCTAATTTTCCCACTTAAATACAACACTTTATATTAACCCCGTTAGAAGTTCTAATGTACCTTCAACAAAGAAAGATGAGCAACTAATGGGTAACCTTTTAATTATGAACAATTCAAACAACAAAACTTCGTACGGGGTGAAAAAACTATTAATGGTAATTTTGATTGCATCTATTGTTTCTCCTACTTTTGCATTCGCGGACAATGACAAGTTTGAACGCAAGGGGGAGAATAGGAATAATTCTCAAAAATCTGTCCAAATGGCGCAGAAGAGTGAGAAGAAAGAATTAAAGAATGAGGTTAAGTCTATTAAAAGAGAGATAAAAGAGGTAAAGAAAGAAATAAAGAAAATTGAAATCAAAGAGGTTAAATCATTTAAAAAAGATGATGACCATGATGATGACAATTACAAGAAATATCGTTTAGCTACAACTACGGCAACAACGACACCAATTCAGACAGCAAAAAAGACAAACTATTTTTTGTGCAAGACTGACACTGGATGGAATGTTGTGCCATTTGAAGGTGTGAAAAATAAAAACAGCAATAATGCTCTCGGCAAGTATTGCATGAAGCTTCCACACGGATTTACAAAAAAATTCTATGGTAAGACAGCAACATCAACTCCAGATATTGTTGCTCCAGTTATCTCTGGCATCACAGTTTCAGGAATGACAACAACATCTGCAATTGTTGCTTGGGCTACTGATGAAATTGCAAACGGAAATATTTACATCAGCACAAGCACGCCGATGAACCTAGCTTCATCAACGACTCTTGGTTCTGTAACATTCTCTACAGCTCATTCGTTTAGTATCACCGGATTGACTGCAAACACAACATACTATTATGTTGTAAAGTCAGCTGACTCGGCGGGGAACACCGCAACTTCGTCAGAGCAGAGTTTTGTAACTCCTGCTGTGGCTGACACCGTTGCCCCTGTTATTTCAGCAGTGAGTGCATCCGGAGTTACAAGCTCATTAGCAACTGTTTCTTGGACAACAAACGAAGTGGCAAATGGGAACGTATACGTGAGCACGAGCACACCAGTGAACCTTGCTACAGCAACAACTCTTGGCACTACTACACTATCACTCGCGCACTCGTTTAGCTTGTCTTCATTAACAGCAAGCACCACATACTACTATGTAGTAAAGTCTGCTGACTCGGCGGGGAACACCGCAACTTCATCAGAGCAGAGTTTTACAACTCCTGCAGTTACAGATACGACCGCTCCAGTTATCTCGAGCATCATTACATCTCCAGTAGCAAGCACTACAGCAACAGTTTCGTGGAATACAAATGAACTAGCGACAGGAAAGTTGTGGTACGGCACAAGCACACCACTTACATTGTACATGCAAAATACAACGCCATCTCTTGCGCACTTGTTTAACCTAATTGGTTTGACTGCAAGCGCAACCTACAACCTTCTCCTTGAATCAGTAGATGGAGCAAGCAATACCGCGACATCAACTGCGTCACTCACAACAACGAATTAATTTCGTTAAGAAAAAACTATCAAAAAACCCAGCCGGCACCATTTTGGTGTCGGCTGGGTTTTTTGCATATAGTGGAAATTAAATCTCTTGATTAAAGTAGAAGATAGTGCTAAAACAAACAATAAAGCGAGAGCGCTAGGGCACTTTAATTGTAATATATTATGAGAGTAGCATTTATACACAACGAAAAAAAAATTGGTACAGGCGCTCACTACATTAATGATTTGATGTCCTTAAAGCTCAAAAGCGCAAATGTTGAGATAAAAAACTTTTATCCTAGCACATCTTTTGACGCACCAACGCATTTAAACGGACTAAAAAATATTCTTTTCTTCCATTCATTAATTGAAAAAAGAAATCAAATTCTTAAGTTTGATTTAATACAGGGTACGACCTATACGCCACTACCTTTTTTAGCTTACCCTATTCCTGTAGTTTCACATTTTGGTTCAACGACTAATGGTTTTTTAAAGGCAACCCCCTTGGCGGTTGATATTGAAGATGGTCCACGCGAAGTTTGGTACGCGCTCAAGAAGGCAGGAGCGATAAAAGAACTAAACATAAAAACGCGAAGACCACTTCGTGATATAGCAGAAATTGAAGAACTTGTTGCCACAAAGGCAGATTCGGTCATCGCCACATCGTTAAATGTGAAGAACGAACTTATCTCAATGGGGATTAAGGAGGAGAAAATCAGTTTAATATATAATGCAATTGAGGATTATTGGTTTGAAAATCACAAACCTGAAATTACTGAAAACCCACAAATTGTATTTCTTGGCAGGATTGGTAATGACGCTTTTAATTTAAAACTGAAAGGACTAGACAGAATCATTCATTTGTACAATCGTTTTAATGACGTAAAGAAGACTACAATATGTATGACTACCAACAAAGGAGTTATTTCTTGGTTGCTAAATAACATTCAGAATCACTCTTTGTTTTTAAATATGAAGAAAGACAAGATTCCAGAAGTGATTAAGGTGCTTAGGGGAAGTATCCTTTTCATCCCTTCCCGTTACGAGGGATTTTCCTTGAGTTTGGTTGAGGGGATGTCGCAAGGACTCGTGCCTGTTTCATATCCCGTTGGTGTCGCTCGAGAAATTATTCGAAATGGAGAAAACGGGTTCATTGTTAATTCTCAAAAGGAAGCAGAAGAAAAAATAAAATTACTGCTGTCAGACCCAGTGTTGAGAAAAAAGTGCACAGTAGAAGCAGAGAAGACATCTAGGATTTTTTCAAGTTCAGAGATCACCATAAAGTTAATTAATCTCTATGAAGATGTGGTGAAAAAGTATCAGCACAAACACTAATCTCGCAGACATTATAGAGTAGACCTTCTGTGGTAAACTATCCACATGACCCAAGACGAAGCATTTGAGATTCTAAAAACAGGACGCAATGTCTTTGTGACTGGGCCTGCGGGAAGCGGAAAGACACATCTTGTAAATCGCTACATTGCCTACATGCGTGAGCACGATATTGATATGGGAATTACTGCTTCAACTGGCATTGCGGCAACGCATATGGGTGGGGTGACCATTCACTCGTGGTCTGGAATTGGCATTTCGGCGCACCTCTCGCCATACGACATGGAAGCAATGCTTGAAAAGGGGTATTTGTATAAGCGGTTTGAAAAAGTGAAGGTGCTGATTATAGATGAGGTATCAATGCTTCACCATTTTCGTCTTGACCTAGTGAATAATGTACTCAAGACAATGAAGCACAGTGATAAGCCTTTTGGCGGAATTCAAGTTATACTCTGCGGTGATTTTTTCCAGCTCCCGCCTGTTTCGCGCGCGGGGGAGCCTGAAACCCATTTTATATACAAGAGCGACGCATGGCGTGAGGCAGAATTTACCATCTGTTATCTTTCGGGGCAGTTTCGCCAAGAGGACGATGTTACAATTTCAATACTCAATGAAATTCGTTCAGGTGAGGTATCTGATACGGCGCGCGAGCACCTTCGTTCGCGTCATAATGTGCGTTCGTCGAAATTCACAACCTCCACAAAACTTTTTACACACAATGCCGACGTGGACACATTGAATGACACTGAGCTTGATAGAATTGAGGGTGATGAGATTGCAACGTACATGATGGAAAGTCGTGGCAAGGAAGCAATAGCCGTTGCGCTAAAAAAGTCGTGTCTTGCTCCAGAAACGCTTCGGCTCAAAGTGGGCGCTCGTGTGATGTGCGTGAAGAACAATTTTGAAGCAGGATATGTGAATGGCACGCTCGGCGTGGTGGTGTCGTGCGACGAGATGGAGGACCCAGTGATTAAAACAGTATCAGGAAAACGAATAGTTATTCCGCGCGCTTCATGGAAAGTAGAAGAAGATGGAAAAGTGAAAGCGGAGATTTTGCAGTACCCGCTTCGGCTTGCGTGGGCTATCACAGTGCACAAAAGTCAGGGTATGAGTTTGGATGCGGTGGAGGTAGATCTTTCAAAGTCGTTTGAACCGGGAATGGGATACGTGGCGCTTTCTCGTGTGCGGTCGCTAGAAGGCCTGACTATTTTAGGAATAAATGAAAACGCGCTTCGTGTGCATGACGAGGTGCGTGAGATTGACGCGACATTCCAGCAGGTATCTGCTGAAGCACGCGAGGAGTTGAAAAAAATGGACAAGAAAGATTTGGCAAAGGTTCAGGAAGAATTTCTAGCGCGTTCACGCCCCACGCAAAAAGAAAAGAAGCTCGCCACACACAAGGAGACAGAGTTACTAATTGCCGAGAAAAAAAGTTTGGCAGAGATTGCGGAAGCGCGCGAGATGACACTTGAAACTATTGTGTCTCACATTGAAAAACTAATTGAAGAAGAATCAAAAGTGGGTATGGAGTATTTGAAATACGAAATTTCCCGTCCTCATTTTTTGAAAATAGAGAAAGCGATAGAGGAACTTTTGAAAGAAAATAAACTTTTGCTACTTACGCCGATAAAAAATAAGGTAGGACCAAACGTGTCGTTCCTCCATATTCGCCTAGCTCGCGCGCTCCTTGGACACGCGCCAAAAAATGAGAGTAAATAGTGTATAATAAGTGTATGGCAACGCTATACACTTGCCCAATGCACCCAAATATCGTACGCGAAACGCCGGGGATGTGCCCCGAGTGCGGGATGTCGCTTGTGCCTGTAAAAGGAGAGGAGCACAAAGAACACGATACTATTGATAAGCATGCTGGACATCACACGGAGGACTTCCTCAGGAAGTTTTGGGTTGTGCTCGCGCTCACGGTTCCTATCCTTGTTTATTCTGAAATTTTCGCGGTTGCATTTAAATGGCAACCGCCATATTACGATTATATAGGGCTACCCTATGTAATGCTCGTGCTCGGGTCCATTATATTTTTTTATGGAGGTTCGGTTTTTCTCCTCGGAGCGTATCGCGAGCTTCGCGCGATGCTTCCGGGAATGATGACACTTATCGCGCTCGCGATTACATCGGCATATTCATTCAGCGTGTTCTCTGTTTTGACTGGCAGTGAGAACACACTTTTTTGGGAGCTCTCTACTCTTATCGCCATTATGCTTCTTGGGCACTGGATAGAAATGAAAGCAGTGCGGGGTGCGCAGGGCGCGCTCAAAGAACTCGCAAAACTTTTGCCCGACACGGCGGAGGTTGTTCGTGATGGCGTTACTACAACTATTTCAATATCAGAACTTCGTGTGGGTGACCACGTGCTCGTGCGTCCTGGCGCAAAAGTTCCTGCTGACGGAATAATCATAGAAGGATATTCGGGGATGGACGAGTCTATTCTTACGGGGGAATCAAAACTTATTTCAAAAGGAGTCGGCACGGAGGTAATCGCAGGATCTATCAATGGCGATGGAAGCCTCACTGTAGAAGTGAAAAAAATTGGTGAGGGAACTTTCCTCGCTGGCGTGATGCGTTTGGTCGCCGAGGCGGAGGCATCCAAGTCGCGTTTGCAAATTCTTTCCGATCGAGCGGCGCTGTATCTGACAGTGATTGCGGTGGTGGCAGGTACTGCCACTTTTGTCGCGTGGATTTTTTTAGATTCCGGAATTGTGTTTGCGACAGAACGTCTTGTTGCAGTGCTCGTTATCACATGTCCGCATGCGCTTGGACTTGCGGTACCGCTTGTTGCATCTATTTCTACCACGATGGCGGCGCGAAGCGGGTTCCTGGTTCGCAAGCGTATCGCTCTTGAGTCTGCGCGCACTATTGATATAGTGCTTTTTGATAAAACAGGAACGCTCACCAATGGAGCTTTTGGCGTTTATGAAGTAATCCCAGCAAGTTCATTCACCGAAATTGATGTGCTTCAAAAGGGTGCAGGGCTTGACCAAGGGTCCGAACACCCGCTTGCAAAAGCGATTGTGAAGGAAGCAGGGAAGCGCAAAGTTGCTCTTTTGCCTATGAGGAATTTTGAACGCGTGGCAGGCAAAGGCGCGCGCGGAGACGTGGGCGTGGAAACCGTGCTTGTCGGCAATAAGGCGTTTATGGATGAGGTTACTATTGTTGTCCCTGATGAAATACTCAAAAAAACAAATTTGTTTGAAAGCGAAGGCAAGACAGTTATTTTTGTTGCTGTGAGCGGTCGCCTCGTGGGAGCTATCGCTCTTGCAGACACTATTCGCGAAGAGTCGCGAGAGGCGGTGGAGGCGCTCCGCGAGCTTGGTATTCGCACAGCGATGATTACCGGAGACTCGCAAGATGTGGCTGGGTGGGTTGCGAAAGAACTGGGAATTGATGAATATTTTGCGCGCGTACTTCCGCATGAGAAGTCAGAAAAGGTAAAAATGCTTCAAGCAAAAGGGCTCAAGGTCGCGATGGTGGGGGACGGCGTGAACGACGCGCCTGCTCTCACGCAAGCAGACCTCGGCATTGCTATCGGCGCAGGGACAAATGTTGCCATTGAGTCAGCGGGAATTATTTTGGTAAAGAATGACCCTCGTGATATTCCTAAAATCATTCGTCTTTCACAACTCACCTATACAAAGATGATTCAAAATCTTTTCTGGGCGACGGGGTACAACATTGTCGCGCTTCCACTCGCGGCTGGAGTTCTTTTTTCGAAAGGGGTCATTTTACAGCCAGCCGTCGCCGCGGTCTTTATGTCTCTATCCACGGTTATCGTGGCGTTGAACGCGCTCTTGCTTAGACGGAGGAGTTTGGATATTATATAGAGATTATGGAATTTGATTACACAACAACGACCACAAAATCTTTTGATGAAGCGGTTGATTCAGTGCAGGAAGAAATTGCAAAAGCAGGGATGCGGGTTTTGTATGTTCATGATGTACAGAAATCTTTGGTTGAGAAAGGATTTGCCAGAGACTCATTTAAAATAATTGAATTCTGCAATGCAAAATACGCAAATGAGTTTTTGAATGCGGATATTAAAATCGGACTTTGTATGCCGTGCAAAATAAATGTGTATATTAAGCAGTTTTTTCCAAATGCGAATTTAGGAGTGATGCCAGAGGAGATTGATAAGGCTATTAAAAATATAATTGACTCTGCAAAATAAATTATGTGTTTTTCAGCAACAGCAAGTTTTGTAGCAGGTACGGCATTGTCTGCAACGGGTGCGGTAACACTCGCAGAAACAAAAAAAAAGTCGGATATTCCTTTTGCCTCAATTCCACTTTTGTTTGGAATACAGCAATTTGTAGAAGGAGCTGTATGGTTGTCGTTTCAGTATAGCGCTCAAATTTTTAACCACATCGCAACGTACGCGTATCTTGGTCTTGCTTATGTGTTGTGGCCTATATTTGTACCACTTTCTGTGGGGTTATTGGAGACAGATTCTCACCGCAAAAAAATATTGTACGGATTTCAGTTTGTCGGACTTGCGGTCGGTTTGTATCTTTTGTATTTTATTTTGAGCAATCCAGTCGCTTCTCAAATAGTAAACAAAAGTATTGTTTATTCTATGCCATCGCAATACGGTGTCCTTTTAGTCGGAATGTATTTGCTCGCGACTTGTGTGAGCCCTCTTTTTTCTAGCCACAGAATCATTAACATTTTAGGGGTCCTTGCAACCGTGTCCTTCTCTATAACGTATTATTTCTTCACTGCTTCATACGTATCTGTGTGGTGCTTTTTTGCTGCTGTGCTGAGTCTCGTGGTGTACCTGTATTTTATGAAGGGTGGTAACTACCAAATATGAGAGTATACTTATGTATAAAGGTCGAAGGATTTTTAATAAATTTCTTTTATGGAACTTAATACAAAAAAATTTGCCCTTGCGGCTGCGGAGACTGGAGCAGTTCTTTATGTCGCGTGTGCACTGTTTGTTGCTGTGGCTCCCGACCTCGCGATGACGCTTCTCGGGTGGCTCGCGCACGTGACAAATACTGACACGCTTGCGCGGTCAATCACGATGACAGGTGTAGTATATGGCCTTATTCAGGTTGTAGTATATGTATATATTGCTACGTTTATGTTCGCCTGGTTTTACAATCGTTCAGTAAGACAGGGATAGGATTTAACTCGGAATAATGGCAATAAAAGGCGGGAATACCGCCTTTTATGTTTTCTCCATTGTATTTTAGAGACAGAAGTGTAGAATTGTAGGTATATGAAGAGATTATTGCTTTCAATAGTACTTGCAGGGTTTATAGGTGGAGGAATCCTCGGTTTTTCTGCAATGAGTCATAACAAAGACGGCGCAATGAGTGGCAACTGCCCTGTTACATTGCTCCCTACGTCCGAGTGCCCCACGGGTACTTTGTCAGCGGCTACCCATTATCTATCAATGTATCAGGCGTTTACCGACGGTCTTATCTCCTCAGTCGTGACACAAGTATTGGCGGTTGCTCTCTTTTTTGTTGGGTTGGCATACGTCTTACGAAGAAATATTGTCTTAACCCTATTTATCCTATCTCGCATTTTTGTCGCGAAACTATATAGACCGCAGGCGCTTACTCGCTGGTTATCATTATTGGTGAACAGTCCATCTTTTATTTAATTTGTTTTTTTAACAGATTAACTAATTGAAAATGAAAAATATTAAAATTTTGGTTGCGCTTGTCGCAATCGCGGGAATTATCGCTCTGGTTTTCTATGGGAGCGGAAAGTCGAAGGATGGAGTAATATCTTCTGAAGTAAATGGGAAAGTGTATGTAGCCATTGAAGGTTCTGGAGAAATAGCGGTACTTGATGCACAAACGAAAAAGGTATTGAAAAGAATAGATTTGTCTGAAGATAAGAATGGTATGACTGTGAGCTATATGCCACATAATGTACAAGTTGCTCCTGACAATAAAAGCGTGTGGGTGACAGCGAACGCGGACGACAGGAATATGAAGATGTCATTCAGGATTATATCTAGAGCCGAAGCGAGCGAGGGGCACGATGGCGAAGAGATAAGTATTGGGAAAAGCAACGACGAAGTGATTGTGATTGACCCGTTCTCCGACGCTATTGTAAAAAGAATTGAACTTGGGCAAGAGCTCCATCTTTCCCACGTCGCGCTGACGCCAGACAGCTCATACGCTATCGTCGCATCACAGGAAAAAGGAATCATCTACAAGATAAACACAACTTCGTTTGCGGTAGAGAAAGATGTTGCCACAAAACAAGGCGCTGGCCCTCATGGACTTCGCATCTCTCCTGATGGCAAGACTGCATACATTGCAATGCTTAGCGGTAAAAGTATGGGGGTTTTGGATATCGCTAGTTTCAGTTTGCGTGATGTCCCTCTCAAGGGCGCGGCGGTGCAGACAGGAGTCACGCCGGACGGGAAGTATGCTCTCGCTTCGGTGTATGATGCAAAGAGCTTGGCGGTGTATGATGTCGCATCATCAAAACTGAACTATATTGATTTGCCGAAGGAGGCGAAAGGGCCGGTGCAAATCTACCCGACTCCAGACTCCCGTTTTGTCTATGTTGCCGATCAAGGGTTCTACTTTGATCAGCCTATTGGCGATACGGTATACAAGATTGATCTACAAGAGATGAAAGTAGTACAGGCAATCAAGGGAGGCTCTGCTCCGCATGGCGTGGTTGTATCCAAAGATGGAGCATTCGTGTACATTACAAATCTCAAGAGCGATGATGTGTCTGTGATTGATACTGCGCAAGGGAAGGAGGTCGCGAAAATAAATGTTGGCAAAATGCCAAACGGGATTAGTGTGTGGTATGGAGATGGAGGAATCTCCGGCAAAGGGAATTACAGCGAGCTTGTGTCCACAGAGAAATCTTTTGATTTCGGCACTGTCTCAATGGCGAATGGAAAGGTTAACTATTCGTTCAAGATAAGAAATAATGGAGACACTCCGGTGAAGATTACAAAAATCTACACTTCTTGCATGTGCACAGAAGCAACACTTGTAAACGGCGCATCTCGTAAAGGACCGTTTGGTATGCCGGGGCACAATGGGTTTGCGTCCAAGATGAACGAAGTGGTCAAGCCTGGTCAAGAAATAAGCATTGAAGTAGAGGTGGACCCAGCTGCTCACGGACCGCAAGGCACCGGTCCGGCGAAAAAGGTCATCTACATAGAAACTGACTCGGCAATAACTCCAACGTTAAAATTGGAACTTGATATCAACGTAATTCCTTAATTTAGAAGAACAAATAAAATTATGGAAAACGAAACACAAAATAAGATAGAAGAAAATTCGCGCGTTGGGCAGAGTAAGGAAACTTATCTGCTTCCCGTTAGCATCATTGTATCATCAGTAATTCTAGCCGTAGTAATTTATTCCGCAGGATCAAGCAGTGGAGTTCGCATTATGCAAGAGGGTAAAGCGCAAGTGTCAGTACTAGAAGAGGAAGTCTTGCCGACCATAGGTGTCGCCCTGCCTGTTACTTGGGGCGATCTTGGTTCTCAACTTGTTAAAGCCGGAGCGGTTGACGCAGATAAGTTCAAGGCGATGTATGAGCAGAGAGGGTCATTCACCAAGGAATACGAGGCGCTACTTCTTGGACAAGGCAATGGCAAACTTACAATTACCAAAGACAATGCGGGGTACCTTTTGAATTTGTTTTGGGCGCTTGGTCTTGCAAACAAAAATCCTATTTTGGATTCTGGCGAAATGAATGATCCAAAGTATGGCGGTGCTGGAAACTTTGCATCAACTGGCGGATGGACACTCGCAAAAGGAGATTCAATGAATCACTACAGTCGTCATGAATTCTTTGCGCTGACTGCCGAACAGCAAGCACTCGTTGACAAAGTTTCCCGTGGTATATATCGCCCATGTTGCGGTAATTCTACCCATTTCCCGGATTGTAATCACGGGATGGCGATGTTGGGACTCCTTGAACTCATGGCTAGTCAGGGTGCGAGCGAAGAGGACATGTGGAGGACCGCTCTCGCGGTCAACTCGTATTGGTTTCCTGATACCTACCTCACCATTGCTACCTATATGAAAGGGAAAGGAGTCGCATGGAAGGATGTGAACCCAGAGGAGATGCTTGGGTCAAAGTATTCCAGCGCGTCTGGATATGCGCAGGTTTCTTCTCAAGTTGTAAGACCGCAACAAGAGCGAGGTGGTAATGGATGCGGGGTTGACTCTGGAGCGCCGATAGCGATTGTTCCCAAACAACAAAGTGGCTGCGGAGTGTAGGTTGCGCAAATTGATTTGGAAACAATACAAAAAATACCGCATAACTGCGGTATTTTTTGTATTGTTGTGGGGTTCACTGATTATGCCATCTGTTTTTCAGCAACAGCGTGGTTAACAGCAAGGTTTAACCTTGCTGAGACACATCCATCTGGTGTTTCTTCGCGGCAGTCCTTAGCCTCGTGGTCTATCGCGAGTTCAGCCGTAGTTAGATATGCTAAATAAACTTAAAAAAGACCTTCGCAGTCGCCTCGCGATTTGCTTCAAAACTAAAAGCCTTGCCTTTTGTGGGTATAAGCGTAGTATTTAGGTACTTATGAATATTAAAAATAGTTTTAAGCTTCGCTCGCAGGCAGAAATTGACGAGGAGAATAAAAAAAACAGGAAGAAAAAACAAGACAGCATTGGTTATTTATTGAGCGAAATCGGCTGGTTCGTGAAAAGTATGAGGTTAAGGAAATTTCAGGATGGTTTTATTTCGGGCCAATTCTTGGTCTTGCCGCTGCAGTAATTGCAGGAATGATGATATGGCTGTCTGAAGAGACTAGCGTTGATGTGTTATGGTGGGTTGTTGCAGGTGGGTTAACACCTGTCCTGTTTCTAGGCTTAACAACTGGTATTGATGACAGTTGGAAGGCATCTGTCTCTGCTAAATTAGAAAATGGAAAAGGGTTACCCGATTTTGGTTCAGATGCATGGAATATTAGTGGTTTTGAATATCGCAATGGGTACATCTATACCGACAGTGCTATTTCGTACTGGTTTTATAAGTTGAATAAATTCATAGCAGGACTCTCAACAGTCATTTTTGGCATATTGGTAGCAGTGTTACTCTTTATGTGGCTTGGGTCAATTAGTATTGCTCCAACGACGATCATTATTGTATTACTTGTTTTAATTCTATTAAAATAGAAAACTAAATGATAAAGAAAATAATAATCCCTAAACTATACAAAACCATACCAAAAGATTTTACCTTGAAGTTGAGTAAAATAACTGTAATTACTGGTGAAAATAATGTAGGGAAGACTAATTTTATTAATGAGATTTTCTCAGGGAATGTTGCTTTTTGTGATGAAAATGACGAAGTTATTTTAGGGTTGGAACCAGAGATTGTCTTTATAAGTGCTGAAAATATAAAACCATCTGATAGTGAATGTAAAACATCGGCAAAAACAAGTGGGTTAGTTGAAAATCTAGCAAACCTATTTTCTAATTTAGGGATTGATTTTGAATTAAAAAACGAAGATAAAATCACCGATAGTCTAAATGAGCTAATTGCCGAGGCTAACAAAAATATTAAAAAATTTACAGGGGAAAATGCTCATACCATTGAAATAAATCACAACGACAAACTCGATGCTAAAGTCATCATTCAGGGTCTAATTAAAGATATTACAGGTACGAGGGTGGCGAAAAAAGAAAACTAGAGGAACTTGGACAGGGTACACAAAGAATAATTGTTGTATCAATTTTAAAAGCATATGTAGATATGCTGATCAGCCGAGGCCCTCTCGCAGAAAAGCCTGTATTGATCCTTTTTGATGAGCCTGAAGTGTACCTACACCCTCGTCTAAAGAGGACACTTAATGCTACATTAGAAAACATTGCAGAGCAACAAAATCACCAAATCGTTATAATTACACACGATCCATATTTCGTATTCCAAGGATTAGGGAAAGACAAGAAAGTAGTATCTTTTGAAAAAGGGTCGGATGGTTTTACTGTGGCAAAGGATGACAATGTTATCGTCGGAATTGAAGATGAACTTTTATTTATATTGCTCTACTCTAAGTTAGAGGGAGATATAAAATATATTAAAGAAATAAAGGTAGAGGGAATAAATGATAGAACGTATACTAAAGAAGATGGTTATGTTGATAAAAATTATACGGGCTTGGAGTCTATCCGACATCAAATACATCATCGTGGGACTAATGAGTATACTTTCGAGCGATGCATTCTTTCAGGGGAGGAGATTCCAGTAAATAAAAATTACTATACACAAGAAGAACTTTCGGAGGCTATTATAAAAATGAGCAAAAAACTTAGCGAGATAAATTGAAATAGCAACCATTGTTTCATAAATAGCGCGCCATAATTTCTCGCTTTCCTAATTCGTGGCAATAGTAAGCTATCGCTTACTATTGCCACGAATAGTTTTGCCCATTTTTTATAATTCCACCCATCCCCGCAATAGTGCACGATAGCGCACTATTGCGGGGATTTTGTTTTGCCCACTTTTCGTTTTTGAAACGGGGTCCACCCACACACCAATTTTTTGCTTGACATAATTATAGCAATTTTGCTATAATCTCCGTAAGGTCGATTTTATCAGTTAACGTGCTCATTAATAGCTGTGAATAAATTTAGCGTTAAGTTCTTCGGCGAGGCACGAAGCTTTTTTGAGCAAATTCCTCGGGACGATCGCGCGAAAGTTTCAGCAAGTATCAAAATGATGGAAACAGATTTTGATAATGTGTATACAAAATTGCTTAAAAGCCCTATTCGCGAGTTGATTGTAAAGAAGTACAGAATCCTTTTCTTCATAAAGAAAGATGTAATTTATTTTGTATCAGGGTTCATTAAGAAAACTCAAAAGACGCCACTGCAAGAAATACAGAGAGCGGAGAATGTTTACAAAATGATGAAGTAGAAATATTTAAGGTGCATTTTAATACAGGTTCACAAATTAAGGAACAGAAAATATATGGCACAAAAACTTCCAAAAACTATAACGTTTGAACAAATACTCAAAAAACAATTAAAGTCACCAGAATTTAGAGAAGCATACAATGAGGAGCTTTTTAGGTTGAAGATTGCAAGTGAAATCAAGAGTCTTCGTCTTCAAAAGAAATTAACTCAAGAAACCTTTGCAAAAAAGGCGCAAATGCCACAATCAGTTGTTGCGCGTATTGAAAGTGGGAAGCATAGCATTTCGCTAGGAACACTTAATCGTGTTGCGCTAGCTCTTGGGAAAAGAGTACAATTAGTCTAGCAGTATTTATTGGCAATAATTTCATACACATATGTTCAATTTACAAGGGAAGGTTGCTTTAGTTACGGGGGCAAGGAGGGGGATGGGGCGCACGCACGCGCTTCTGCTTGCAAAGCAGGGAGCAAAAGTGGTCATTACGGACGTTGATCTCGCCGAGTGTGAGATTGTGGCGGACGAGGTGCGTACGGCTGGTGGCGATGTCGCATGCTTCAAGATGGATGTTTCAAACAAGGCGGATGTGGAGAATGTGTTTGATCAAGTGATTGCGAAATACGGACGTTTGGATATTTTGGTAAACAACGCAGGCATCTATCAGTCAAAAGCATTTTTGGAAATGACGGAAGTTGAATGGGACAGAACCATTGATATCAATTTGAAAGGATACTTTTTCTGCGCTCAGCGCGCCGCAAAAGAGATGGCAAAAAATAAGTGGGGTCGCATTGTGAACATTGCGTCAATTGCGTCCGGAGGTGTGGGAATCGGTATAGCAGGTGGCGCGCATTACACCGCTTCAAAAGGTGGCATTATTGGAATGACAGAAACACTCGCTGTTGAACTCGCGCCTCTTGGTATAAATGTAAACGCAATCGGTCCCGGAGCAATTGATACGCCAATGGCTGATCCAAAGCAAATGCCTGCAGGAATGTTAGACGCGATACTCGCCGGAGTACCGCTCAAACGTATGGGTCGCCCTGAAGAAGTTTCTGCGGCGGTGGTCTTTCTCGTATCCGATGAAGCAAGCTATGTTACCGGCGCGACTCTCTATGTGGACGGTGGCTGGTTGTCTGCTTAATGTTAGCCAAATTGTTGCACGAAAAATGGACGCTAAGCGTCCATTTTTCGTGCAACAATTTGGCGTTTTGGTCAAAATGAGGTATGGTGGGTAACTAATGGCTCAAGGAGAAGTTATCGTACGATTTGAGAATGTGTCGTTTGAATACGGGCACAACAAACCCATCTTGGATGATGTGTCTTTTGCTATGCGTCGCGGGGCAAAGCTCACTCTCATGGGGCAAAACGGCGCGGGGAAGTCTTCGCTCTTTGGTCTCATCACAGGCACGAACAAACCCGAAGACGGTGATGTCCACATTGGGAAGGGAGTTTCCATCGCTATATCAAAGCAGGTGATTCCACGTGACCAGCTTGACCTTACGGTACGAGAATTTTTTGAGAAGTGTCTATTGTCAAAAACTGGTAAGAAAATCTACGACATTGATCCAAAGATTGATGATGTGCTCGAGGTTGTGAATTTGAAAGGGCATGAAAAAATGCACGAGCGTATCGTGAAGTCATTTTCCGGCGGTCAGCAGGCGCGCCTACTCCTCGCTTCCGCGCTTATTCAGGACCCCGATGTTTTGCTTTTGGACGAGCCGACCAACAACTTGGACAAAGCAGGCATCGCGCACCTCACGGATTTTCTAAAGGATTACAAAAAAACAGTTATTGTCATTTCACACGATGCGGAATTTCTCAATGCGTTCACCGAGGGTGTTCTCTATTTAAATATTTACACAAGAAAAATTGAAAACTATGTCGGCAACTATTTTGATGTGGTAAAGCAAATTACTGCGCAAATTGAAAAGGAGAATATGAAAAACGCTCAACTTGCAAAAGAGATTCAAGCAAACAAAGACAAAGCAAACTTCTTTGCGATGAAGGGAGGTCAGATGCGTATGGTGGCAAAAAGAATGCGTGAGAAAGCAGAGGAGATGGAAGAGGCGAAAGTAGATATTCGCAAGGAAGACAAAACCATTCGCGCGTTCACTATTCCTTCACAGCCCGAGCTCAGTGGGGAGCTTTTGCACATCTCATCATTCACTGTTTTGAAAAATCACAAACCGGTGGAACGCACGACAAAACTTTCGCTCAAGAAAAAGTTTCACTTGCTACTCAAAGGTCCCAACGGTATCGGTAAATCCACCCTCTTAGAGTCTATCGCGACAGGAAAAGACGATGGAACGAAGATTGCAGAAGGTGTGCGTGTCGGTTACTACCGTCAGGATTTTTCCACACTGGATTTCAATGACACTGTGTATCAGTCGCTCGCTCGCGCTGCGCAGGCTGTGGACGGCAAGCTAGACGAAGAGCGTATGCGCGCAGTCGCGGCAAGTTTCCTCATCACATCTGATGTCATTTATACAAAAATCGGCAGTCTCTCCGAGGGGCAAAAAGGGCTTGTGGCATTCGCTCAGCTTGTGCTTGAAAAACCCGGTCTCCTCATTTTGGATGAACCCACCAACCACATCAACTTCCGTCATTTGCCCGTTATCGCAAAAGCGCTTGATCAATACGAAGGCGCGATGATTCTCGTTTCTCATGTTCCCGAATTCGTAAAACAAATCCGCATTGACGAGGTGCTAGACCTAGATAAATAGTTGGTTGACAACCATATAGCATAGGCGTAACATTCCAGCAGGATTAACTTTTAGGAGAATACAGTGAGCACAACAAATGTTGGTGATTTACTAAAGCCTATGGACTTCTTTACGTATTGGTCTATCCTTGCCCAAACAAGCCCCGAAAGATTTGAAAGAGAAAGAAAAGAGGCAATCGAAAGAGTTATTTTGAGTTCTTCTATTGAGCATCAGGAAGATTTATGGAAACTCCAGTGGCGCATTGATGTGTAGCGTAAGCTAGCAAAAAATCCTGTTGATGCAATGCTTCGTTTGCAAAACATGATGTGGACACAATTTTATGCCGAGAAAGGCTTTCTCTATGCAATGAATTGTCTCTATTCTGCTCATACTACAATACAATCTTTGCCAAAAAGGCCACAACTTTTTATAGTTAAAAAAAATGAAAGCCCGACCTAAGTCGGGCTTTTCTTTGGTTACCAGAAATTGACAAAAAGGTCTAAATAGTATATACTTGTAATAACTTCATCTCATAGAGTTTTTGTCCAAAAGGTTGTTCTAATCTTCGTAGCGCACAAGGGCTTTCAGAGAAATTAACGAAGATTAATTCGGGCTTGTTTTGCAAGCTCTTTTAGAACAATATATGGAACATAAAAAAACATTTAGCAGAGGCGCTGGGGCATCTCGTCCTCATTCGAGTTCGTCTTCAAGACCTCGCACAGGAGGAAGTTCGTCATCACGACCACGTTCTGGCGGATCATCAAGCTCGGCTCCTCGCGCTTTTTCAGCTCGACCACCTTTGGGACGTTCGTTTAATGCGTCTCGCGGAGGCTCAAGCCGAGGCGGTGGCAAGCGTGGACCACGTAAGGGTCAGCATATAGACATCTCAAAATTCATTAACAAAACTGTCATCACAGAAGAGGCAGTAGTTTTTACTCCTGAACACTTGTTCAAGGATTTTATTATTGACGAGCGCTTGAAGGCGAATATCCTCGGCAAGGGCTACAACGCTCCTACTCCTATTCAGGACCGTGTGATTCCGCACATTTTGCATGGACACGACCTCGTAGGTATTGCAAACACCGGTACAGGCAAAACAGCAGCGTTCCTTATTCCGCTCATCAACAAGGTTCTCCTTAATCCAAAAGAGAAGGTGATTGTGATGGCGCCAACACGTGAGCTTGCCCAGCAAATTGAAATGGAACTCAAGGGCTTTGTAAAAGGTTTCAAGATTTTCTCGGTGTGTTGCGTGGGAGGCGCGGCTATGACCTTCGCTATCAGCACAATTTTATTATCGGTACACCTGGGCGTATCAAAGATTTGATTGAGCGCAAATGTATCAACTTGGCTCTCTTCAAATCAGTCGTTTTGGACGAAGCAGACAGAATGTTGGACATGGGATTCATCAACGACATGCGTTACATGCTCGCTCTTATGCCAAAGGAACGTCACACACTTTTCTTTTCAGCGACACTCTCGCCAGAAATTGCAGTGCTCATCAAAGACTTCCTCAAGGAGCCGGTGATGGTTTCCGTGAAGACTCAGGACACTTCAAAAAACGTTGAGCAAGATGTTGTACGTATCAAGGCAGGTGAGGACAAGCTCGAAGTTTTGCACGACCTTCTTATTCAGCCAGAATTTAAAAAAGTTCTCATCTTCGGACGCACAAAGCACGGAGTGGAAAAACTTTCTGTGGCTCTTGGTAAAAAAGGTTTCAAGGCGCAGTCAATTCACGGGGACAAGAATCAGGGTCAGCGACAGCGCGCTTTGGATACTTTCAAAAAGGGCATGGCGCAGATACTCGTTGCAACAGACGTTGCTGCGCGCGGTTTGGACATTGCTGGCGTATCGCACGTTATCAACTTTGATATTCCAGAGACCTACGACGACTATGTGCACCGCATTGGCCGTACTGGCCGCGCAGGACAGAAAGGTAAGGCGCTTACCTTTATTGGGTAAAATAGTCCATAAAGTCGAAAGTCTAAAAGTCTATAAAGTAAATTCAAACGGCTCATTTCCAAGGAAATGAGCCGTTTGAATTTGACAGCATGCTCGGAAGGGGGGTACACTATAGATATTATTAAATTAAAAATGAATATCTCATGGAAAATGATAATCCAACAGCACCAGAACCTTTACTAGAACAACCTGAAAAATATCGTGTAGTAAAATTAATTTTTTACTTTGTGCTGGGTGCTAGTGGTGTATTTTGGGCAATTTTGGCTGCACTTTGGATAAAATTCAGAACTAGGCAAAATAAACGTCCAAAGTTTATTGCTGTTGGTGGCGGACTACTTTTCTTCGTCGTTTCTACTTATGGAGTCTCAATTTATACTCATGCAAAAAATCCTGAATTGAAGATTGTGGAGAATGTTATAAATCAGCAATATCAAAATGGATCTGCCTCAGCAGGTATTCATTGGGCAAAGGAATGGACTTCGAGCGAGGAAGCTGTCACGACAAATACGTTAGTCGTAGGATTTAAATCTAGGAAAATGATTTCTGGCGACACAATGATGGGTATCGGGAGAAGCACGTGCTCGGCCCTGGGTGCTGAGAATACAAAATATGATTTAATTGGTGTTGCGAACTTAGTATCTCCAATTTACCCACTACCAATACCGTTTAGGTACGATTTTAGTGTTTCGAATTCGTGCAGTAACTGGCTAAATGATCAGAAATTTGAGCAATCGATAAAGGGTTTTAGGCAGTAATATTATTTTAAGTAAAAACACACCCTTTTTAAAAGGGTGTGTTTTATGCTTCTTGTGCTAGTATCTCTGTAAGAACGGCACTTTAAGCCCGTCTTTAATAATAGACCTGCCACCTAATAATTTTCGTCGCGAAATTCACAATTTTCGAGCGAGACGTAGTCAAAAATTATGAGGAATATCAAGATATTTTGAAGAATTTTTGACAAGTCGTAGCCGAGAATTGGGGATTTAAGCAGAAAAGTTATCAGGTGACAGGTATAATGTAGGCATGAAACCAAATGCGGTTGAACAAGAATTCATCAAAGCTTATGACCAGTTCGCCGATGCAATATTTCGGCACTGTGTTTTCCGTGTATCTGACAGGGAAAAGGCAAAGGATTTAGCTCAGGGAACCTTTGTTCGTGTTTGGGACTACATGTCACAAGGGAAGGAGATTGATAATATGCGCGCTTTTTTGTATCGCATTGCGAACAATTTGATCATTGACGAGTATCGCAAAAAGAAGGACGAGTCGCTGGACCGCATGCGCGACGAAGAAGGTTTTGATATCGGCACTGAGTCAATGCGAGATATTGAAACCAAAGACGAACACGCCCAAGCGCTTGCTCTCCTAGAATGTCTACCCGACAAATATAGAGAAGCGCTCGTGATGAGACATGTGGACGGACTCTCCGTAAAAGACATTGCGCATCTCACTCACGAAACAGAAAACGTAATCTCGGTAAGAATACATAGGGCGATAGAAAAATTGAAGATTCTCACAGAAGACCAACATCATGGAAAACATAATTAAAAAAATTAAAAAAGGAGCAAAGCACACACGACTCTCTCTTGTAGAAAAAGCGGAGATTAAAAGTGTGCTTGTTCGCCATATGAAAGCAAATCCAGTAGATAGTTCGGTACTTAACGCACGAGGTATTCCTTCACATTTCAATATTAATAATTTCAGAAACAAGAAAGGCATTTCTATTTTAATAATCGGAAGTCTTTTGATGGGTGGTACAGTTTCCTTCGCAGCGGAAAACACAGTTCCTGGAGACGCTCTTTTCACTGTGAAGCTTCATGTGAACGAAACAGTGCGTGGAGTGGTAGCGGTGACACCAAAAGCAAAAGCTGAGTGGGAAGTGAAGCTTGTGGAGCGTCGCCTAGAAGAAGTGGAAAAACTTGCTATGACACCAGACGCGCTTCCGGAGATACAGCAAGTAGCAGAGAGAAATTTGGAGAATTATGCAGGGCGTGTAAAAACTCGCATCGAAAAATTTGACGAAGATGAGGATGGCGAGGATGCGGTAGAAACCGCTTCAAGACTTTCAAAAGTTTATAATTCTCACGAGCAGGTTCTTTTTGAAATGAATTCAAATGCTTCCTTTGTTGCAACCTCAACCATCACCGCAACAGTAACTCCAGTTGTTGCAAAACCATCTGTGAAGAATGAAAAAAATAACACGACATTAAAGAAAGTTCAGGTCGCACGCGATGATGCTGAGAAAAAGCACAAGGAGCTTAAGGAGAAGTACAGCAAAGATAAGGTTGTGGAATCGGCAAAAATAGAATCAGTCAACAAACCCGTAAAACCGCCAAAAGTTGAGTCGTCAAAATCTCGCAGCAGCAATAAGAAGCCAAGCTATAATCGCACGGAGGAAATTCGTTCAACTGTAACAACAGCGAAAGCAACCTCAACTCCTAGTGCTGCAGAAACTAAGGTTGAATCAAAAAAGGAGGAAAATATATCTCGCGAAGAAACAAACGCTAGAGATTCAAAGGAGGACGACAAGGACAATGACTAATTTATGAACCCACACCGAGCACCATTTCTGGTGCTCGGTGTGGGTGTTTTTGACGAAAAAAGTTATGCACAGTCAGATGTTCCTCTTGACGATATGCGGGTGTATAATATAAGTGAAAGGTCGAGGAATATAAAAACATTTTTCATTATGAAAGCATTACATGTAATTGCATTTGTTCTTGTTATAGTAGGCGGTATTAACTGGGGTCTTGTGGGGATTAATCCTAGCTACAACCTTGTTTCTATGCTTGTTGGTGGCTGGCCAGTAGTTGAACAAGTTGTGTACATACTTGTTGGGCTCTCGGCTATATACCTCGCGGCAACCCACAAAGGTGACTGCAGAACCTGTTCAGCAGGGGCTACAATGTAGGTGAGGTCACGTTTTCTCTTAGAGAAATGCACGTGGAGAAATCTCGGGCATTTTTCTTTTGAGATTTAACAATAATGAAAAAATTCCTCCTCATTTTATTTCTGGTAAGCATTGGTGGCGCTTCTTTTGCGCATGCAGTTGAACCACCAATAAAGAACGCTGGCTTTGTGCCAGCAAATATTTGGTATTCAAAGGACCCGTTTTTTGCAGGTGAAAAAATCCGCATCTACACTATTATTTTTAATGGCAGTTCGTACGACTTGGAGGGGACTGTTGAATTTTTGGACAATGGAATTTTGATAGGGAAAAGCAACTTTGCGCTTTCAGGTGGCGGACGTGTGCGAGATGTGTGGGTGGATTGGAAGGCTACGGAGGGCAAGCATGTTATGACGGCGCGTATCACCGGCACAACCGCTTCTCTCGCCGGCGGAGCTAAGCGCGATATTGTGTTAGACAATACAGAAACAGGAAAGAGCGAGCGCGATATAGATTTGGATACAGACGGAGATGGCGTAGGTAACAGAGAAGATTTGGATGACGACAACGACGGTGTGTCTGACGTGGATGAACTGCGTAACAGCACAAACCCTCTCAAAAAAGATACTGACGGAGACGGACTTTCGGATGGCAAGGAGCTAGAACTTATTGCTAAACAAAAAGCCGAGGCAGAAAAGCTCGCCACAACATCTGCTGAACCGGCAGGAAGCATTTTAGGAACTATAAAAAAAGTGGAGGAAAATATTCCTGTTCCAGTAAAAGAGGGCGCAACGGCTTCTGCAAACACTCTTGAGCGTTTCCGCATAGGCGAGGGGTATCAAGTGCGTCTCGCAAAAGAGGAAAAAGCGCGAGAAATTGACTCCATGGCATCGCGCGCCCCTGGGGCGGTTTCAAATACAGCCGAGAAACCATTTGCATATGTGATGCTTGCTATCCTCACCCTGCTTCAGTATTTTTTGGAATGGCAGATTATTTTTTACGGAGTTCTTTTATACGCGTTGTATCGGCTCATTAGGTTTGTTTCCGCGCGTGTGTGGGAGAGGTAGGTCGTATTTGACTTTTATGTTCTATAAGGATAGTGTTCTTTTTAGAACACTAATATTATAGAGGAGGTTGACATGTCAAAAAGGAAGAAGAAGTTGGTTCATCGTAGTATCCGTCATGACCGCACCCTTATTAAGGATTCTGTCGGAAGACGTGAGAAAGTGTTTGCTGCTGCCTGGAGGAATGAAAATAAGCCAGAGCAACACGGCATGATGGGGCCACATTGCTCAAGGCTTGAGATGCTGATGGTTGTAAATGATCGGTATCTTGATGTATCGCAGGAAACTGCAACAGCTGTTGCCACGATAATCCAGTGGCTAGGTGCTCCAATGGGGTTCTCGTTTCTTGAAGAAACACTCAGGAAAGCTGGGTACAGTATTGTTCCAATTAAAAAATAAAGTAATGCAAAATGCCCGTGGTCGTTAGACCACGGGCATTTTTACTTCTATTCTCTACTTCTTATCTGCGTACGAAAGTGTCATTTTCTGGTCCTTCGCATCAAAGAGTGAAATGGTAAACGGATATGTTCGGCCAAGTTCTAGCTTCTTCTTGAGCTCTTCCTCGGTGCCAAACTCAGACACGTGTACGAGACCTGCAATCCCTTCTTCGAGAGATACGAGTGCTCCGTAGTTGTTGAATTTGATAACGATACCAGTTACAGTGTCGCCCTTCTTGTAGCGCTTTTCAGCATCCTTCCAAGGGTTCTCTTTGAGAGCCTTTAGAGAAAGTGAAATCTTGCCGTCCTTGATTTCAATAACCTTCACGCGCACTTTCTCACCAAGCTTGAACATCTTGCGCGGATCATCCACGAGTCCCCAGCCGATTTCTGAAATGTGCACAAGACCTTCAATGCCATCTTCAAGTTTTACGAATACACCGAAGTCTACGATGCCCGAAATAATACCGTCCAGCTCATCGCCGTTTGAGTACTTGCCAGAAATCTCACGCTTCTCTTTTACACCTTGCTCTTTCTCCGAGAAAATAAGCTTGCCTTCTTTTGGAGTTGCTCCGATGATGGTCACCGCGATGCGCTTGCCGATGAGCTTCTTAAGCTCCACAAGAATCTTGTCCTTGTCGCCATCGTCAATGCGAGGGTAGTGTTCGCTCTTTAGCTGTGAAGCTGGAAGGAATCCTTGGATACCTTGCCATTCCATAATGAGTCCGCCCTTGTTTGCCTCCTTTACTGGGAGCTCAAGAGTTTTCTTTGACTTGATAGCTTCCTCGGCTTCGCTCCAAATAATAGCCTGGCGCGCCTCCTTGAGCGAAAGCTCAATGTATCCGTCTTCGTTGTTTGTATCTACAACTTTTGCGGTAATGGTGTCGCCGATGTTTAGCTTCTTGATGACATCGCGAGCATTGATAAACTCACGTCCATAAATGATACCTGTGCCGATGGGCCCAAGGTTCACGTACACACATGACTTTGCCACGCTAATTACCGGACCCTCTACGAGAGAGTCGTTCTCTGGCAATGTTTTTACATCCGCCATGAGTGTCGCCATGAATGACAACGGAGCCTCTACTGTTTCTTCTATCTCTTTTTTCATACTAAAATTAAAAATCCCATCAAACTTACGATATGTAAGACAAGCGGGATGTGTGAATTTTGCTTTTCTCCAGAACGGTCGTGTCGGGGTAGGAGAGGGTTAGGCGCAATTCGGCTTGTTGTTAACTTGGTTAATATATAGTAAAAGCGTAGAAAAGGCAATACCCCCACTTGGGAGCTTCGCTCCCAAGTGGGGGTAAAATAAAAGGGGCTCTTGTGGAGCCCCTGTGGGTTGTAGTCATGGGACTACATTTTGGTAATGCCGTCCCAGCCGTCTTCTTTCCAGCCATCGTGGGTGATTTCTTCCCAAGCTTCGTTGAATGCGATGGAATCTCCGTCCATGTCGTTCTCCTTAAAAAGTACTACGATTGAAAAAGCAGTTAAAAAGTAGGATCACCCTCCTTTCTCGTGGTTGAAACTATTTTAAGTGTAGCACCCTACAGTAAAAAGAACAGCCCTGAAGCGAAATGCCTCAGGGCCCACCATTTAGGTGTATGTATTATATCACAAGTTTTACAGTTTGTCGGTTTAGCTTAGCTAGGGTGGGTGATAGACGTTCATGCCTCCTCCTTCGTTAGCCGTGTTTTCAGTGGCAGAGGGCCGGTTCGTCGCCCTTAGTGCCGGCCAGGTGCGTGGCGCAGATCGCATATTCCATAGGGATTGCGAGTGCAGGGCTTGCAGTTGCAAAAGGCTTCTTCATGGCGATCCCTTTCTTGAAAAGTTGGAACAAATGGCTCATCTCCCGCGCAGGTAATGCAGAGCATTCCTGCGCGGGAGCAGCGTTTACCCCGAAGCATTAGCCTCAAAGGTAAAACAAGTATAGCAGATACACAGGATTTGTCAAGCACCCGTGCTGTCTGCTACAATAGCACTAATGATTGTCACATATTACGGAAAGCAGTTTTTCAAGATTCAGCTCGGAGACCGCACCATCGCCTACAACCCAATTGGAAAAGACTCAAAGGAAAAGGGTTCGCGTTTTGGCGCGGACATCGTGCTTTCGTCCCTCCGCCATCCGGACTTCAATGGCGCAGACCAGTGCGCGTACGGCGAGCGTCAGCCTTTTGTCATCTCGGGCCCCGGCGAATATGAGGTAGGGGGGATTTTTATAAAAGGTTTCGGCACCGACACCGTGTACGACAAAGAGAAAAAAATTAACACAGTTTTCTCGGTGATGTTTGAGGGAATCAACCTCTGTTTCCTCGGTTCACTCGCATCAGCAGACTCTCTTTCTCGCGAGGTGAAGGAGGGACTCGGGGAGATTGATGTTCTCTTTACCCCCATTAGCGGAGGAGAAGAAATCTCGGCATCCGAGGCTTATAAACTTACTCTCGCTCTTGAAGCAAAAGTTGTCGTGCCAATGGATTTTGAACACACAAAAGGTTCTCTTGAAACATTTGTGAAGGAGTCTGGCGCGGAGGCGGAGACAATGGAGAAATTCACATTTAAAAAGAAAGATCTGGATGGAAAGGAGGGCGAGGTGGTTGTTCTGAAGTCAGAGTAATTCACAATTTTACATTATGCTCGAAACACTACGGGCGAAACCAAATCATATTAAGCAGAGCGTGTCACTTGCTCTTACTATTGTAATTTTTTCTGCAATTTTGTTTGTGTGGGTTTCATCGCGGGACGCTCGCTCGCGCGAGGTGGAAGTTCGTGGAAAAACAGTTTCTCCGGTGGATGGAGTTTCGGTAATGTTTGATGGTTTTTTGTCAGGGCTCAAGGACAGAACATCCAGCGCTTTGTCGCCAAAAAAGGAAACTTCTACTTCCACTTCTACGGACGATTTTGACCTTTCTGGAGTAGTCGTAATTGACCCTTTCATAGCTACTACGACAAAAAAGTAGCGTTTGAATAGGGTAAGATTTTGTGCTAGAATACAAATAATATGGCGCGCAAAAAAGATGAAAATGTGGTACAAGAACTCGCTCCTACGGAGCGAGTTAACGTTGTGCCCCAGGATATTTCCAGCGAAATGCGCGCGAGTTTTATTGACTACGCGATGTCGGTTATTACAGACCGCGCTCTTCCTGACGTGCGTGACGGTTTGAAGCCGGTGCATCGTCGCATTCTTTTTTCAATGTATGAAAAGGGTCTCAATTTTAACGCAAAGTTTAGGAAGTCAGCGACAGTAGTTGGAGATGTGCTCGGTAGTTACCACCCACACGGCGACTCATCGGTGTACGAAGCTATGGTAAAAATGGCGCAGGAATTTTCATTCCGTTACCCTCTTGTTATTGGTCAGGGAAACTTCGGTTCTATTGACGGTGACGCAGCTGCAGCATATCGCTACACCGAAGCGAAAATGTCTCGCATTTCTGGCGAGCTTTTGAATGACATTGACCGCGATACAGTTGACTTCAAACCAAACTACGACGGCACAAAAAAAGAGCCAACGGTCCTTCCTTCTGCGCTTCCAAACTTGCTTTTAAACGGAACACTCGGCATCGCGGTGGGTATGGCTACCAACTTTCCACCACACAACTTGGGTGAGCTTGTGGATGCTACAAATCACCTCATTGACGAGCCGGAGGCTACATCTGACGACCTTGTGAAATTTGTAAAAGGACCCGACTTCCCAACAGGAGGTGTTGTATTTGGTGAAAAAGATATCAAGCACGCGTATTCCGCAGGTAGAGGCGGAGTGGTGGTTCGTGGTGAAGCGGAAATTATAGAAGATAAAAATGCGAACCAAATCATCATCACGTCGCTTCCTTTCCGCGTAAACAAAGCGAACCTTATTGTAAAAATCGCCGACCTTGTACGCGACAAAAAGCTTGAGGGCATTCGCGGGCTTCGTGATGAGTCCACGCGTGACATTCGTGTGGTGATTGATCTCAAAAACGGCGCGTACCCGCAAGTCGTTTTGAATTACTTATACAAGCACACAGAGCTTGAGTCCACTTTCCACTACAACATGGTTGCCCTCGTGGACGGCGTACCTCAGACACTCTCGCTCAAAGGCGTGCTTTCAAATTTTATCGGTCACCGACAAGTGGTGGTGCGTCGTCGCACCGAGTATGACCTCCGCAAAGCAGAAGAGAGGGAGCACATTTTGCTCGGCCTCAAAAAAGCTCTTGATCATATTGACCGCGTCATCACGCTCATTCGCGGGTCAAAAGACACAGCGACTGCGCACGCAAACTTGATGAAGGAATTTAAATTCTCGGATTTGCAGGCAACCGCGATTTTGGAAATGAAGCTTCAGAAGCTTGCGGGGCTTGAGCGCAAAAACGTGGAGCTTGAACTCAAAGAGAAACAAGATTTTATAAAAGAATGCAAAGACCTTCTCGCAAGTCCAAAGAAAATTTTGGCTGTCGTGAAAAAGGAGCTCGGAGAAATGAAAGAGAAATACGGAGACGCGCGCAGAACAAAAGTTGTTCGTCAGGCCGCTGGGTCAATTTCTATAGAGGATATGGTCCCAGACCAGGAGTCTATGCTCGTGTACACAAAGGGCGGGTACATCAAACGTACAAACCCTGGTGAGTACCGCCAGCAAAATCGCGGTGGTGTGGGTGTTGTGGATTTGGATACAAAAGAAGAGGATTTCATAACGCTCTTTATGTCTGCTACGACGCACAGCGACATGCTCTTTTTCTCAGACAAGGGCAAGGCGTACCAGATAAAGATGTACGATATCCCAGAGGGCAAGCGCGCGACTCGTGGAAAGTCCATTATGAACTTCATCGCGCTTTCGGGTGAGGAAAAAGTTACTTCTATTCTTTCAATGCCAAAGTCCGCGAAGGAATCAAAGTTCTCTCTTTTTATGGTGACGAAACATGGAACTATTAAAAAATGTTCCGCGGATAGTTTTAAAGATGTTCGCAGAAACGGCATCATCGCTATCAAGCTTGAATCAGGTGATGAGCTTCTCGCGGCGCTCTTTACAGAAAAGGGAGACGATATTATTTTGACCACAGCAAAGGGGCAGGCGATTCGTTTCAAAGAGTCCGATGCTCGAGAGATGGGTCGCACCGCTGGCGGTGTGCGTGGTATGAAGCTCGGCAAGGGCGACTTTATTGTCGGCGCGGACGTGATTCACAAGGAGGCCGAGAAGCCAGAGCTTTTGGTGATGAGCGAAAACGGCTACGGCAAGAAGACAGCTATAAAGGAATACAAAGTGCAAAAGCGTGGTGGCTCGGGCATAAAGACCGCAAAGGTGACGGCGAAGATTGGGCAAATAATGGTTGCAAAGGTGGTTACCCCTGCATTTACAGAGCTCGTGGCGATTTCAAAAAAGAGTCAGGTGATTCGTATCACTATGAAGGACGTGCCAACGCTTGGTCGCGATACGCAAGGAGTGCGAATTATGAAGCTCCGCGAGGGGGATAGCATAGCGAGCCTTTCTTGTTTGTAAAATATTTAAAATAAAAGGATACCGACATATTTTGTCGGTATCCTTTTATTTTAATTCACCTATACACGTATAATATACTATAGTATATTATACGTGTATAGGTGAATTTTGTTTGCGTACACTATTTGTACGGGGTATAATGAAAGCACATTTATGGAACTCCCTGCTTTTACAAATCCAGAAGAAAATATCAAGGCGCTTGGTGTGTACGAGGGAATGGTTATTGCAGACCTTGGCGCAGGCATTGGCGCGTACACGCTACCACTCGCCGAAAAAGTGGGCGAGTCCGGTCGCGTGTACGCGGTGGAGGTACAAAAAGATTTTCTTACGAATATTAAAGACGAGGCAACACGTCGCGGGCTAAAAAATGTTGAGCTTCTTTGGGGGAATATTGAGAAACTCGGCGGTACAAAAATAAAAGATGGAGCATGCGATGCGGTCGTTATCTCCAATGTTCTTTTCCAAGCAGAGGACAAGTCGGGGCTCCTTCGCGAGGCGAGTCGTATTTTGAAAGTTGGTGGCAAGCTCCTCCTTATAGACTGGACAGACTCTTTCAACAACCTGGGTCCAGCGCCGAAAATGGTTGTGACAAAGGATTCAGCCAGCGCGCTTTGCGAGGCGGAAGGTTTTGTTTTAAAAAACGAAGTGCCAGTTGGGGAACACCATTATGGTCTACTCATGTTAAAATCATAACTATATGCCACAGCAACCAAAAATTTTTCAAATAGTTCTCACGGGTGTGTTTGTAGTTTTGCTCATCCTCGGTTTTCTTGGGTTCTCTGGGAAACTTCCATTGCCATCAAGCAAGGATGATATTAATTATGGAGAGGTAACGCTCTGGGGTAGCGTGCCTAGGGAAACAATGCAGTCGCTCATTACAAACAGTCTTCGTGACGAGAGGAGTGTGAGTATAAAATATGTAGAAAAAAGACCCGAGAACTTCACGCGTGATTTCGTGGAGGCGCTCGCTAGTGGCAAGGGTCCCGATATGGTCATCCTCCCTCAGGACGAGCTTATTAAAAATCTAAACAAGATTGCTCCCATTTCGTACGAAACAATCCTTGAGCGCGATTTCAAAAATACATTTATAGAGGAGGGGGAGATGTTTCTCCGTCCAGAAGGCATCGTTGCTTTGCCGTTTATGGTAGACCCTATAGTGATGTATTGGAATCGCGACATTTTTACCAACGCGCTCCTCGCAGGAGCTCCGAAGTATTGGACGGAGTTTTATGACCTCGTGCCAAAGATTACCGTGCGTGACAGAACGGGCGGTATCACAAAAAGCCTCGTTTCGTTTGGTGAATACAGGAACGTTACAAACGCAAAGGAACTCTTATCTATTCTTTTGATGCAGGCTGGAAGTCCAGTAGTGCTCTCCAAAAACGGCTCGCTTTCAGCTGGGCTAGTTACACAGGGGCCGGTGGATATGGAAAATCCTGTCGTCACTGCAATGCGTTTTTACACAGAATTTTCAAAATCAAACAAGGATTCATATTCGTGGAACCGCTCATTGCCACAATCCAGCGCGATGTTTCAAGCGGGAGATTTGGCGCTCTACTTTGGTTATGCGAGCGAGTATCAATCCATAAAACAAAAAAACCCTCACCTAAATTTTGATGTTGCGGTAGTGCCACAGGTTGGAAAGACGGCAAAGAAGCTCACTTTTGGTCGCATATACGGTGTGGCAATAGTGGTGGCAGGGAAAAATCAAGCAGGGGCATTGCGCGCGACAACGCTCCTTTCGGGAAGCGGAGTTGTTACAGGAATTAGCGAACTTCTAAACCTACCTCCGGTGCGTCGCGATTTGATTTCCGTGAGACCTACAGATCCCGCATCGTCAGTCTTTTATGATTCGGCGTTAATCTCTCGCGCTTGGTATGATCCGTCGCCCGCTGATACAAATTTAATTTTTATGAATATGATAGACAGCGTAAACTCTGGGCGTAGTAGTATGAACGAAGCTCTCGCCGTCGCGCACAGCAGTCTCTCAAAGATTCTGCAGGATTACCAAGGGCAGTAGGGGCTATATTTGACAAATTAGAATAGCTCTGCTATGATACATTCGACTAGGTATTTTCGTGCCTGTCAGACGAAGTTCCTTTAAATTATTTAAGAAAGGTAGGTGTATCATGGGAAAAGACAGGCATAGCATCGAATTAGAGGATGCACACAACAAGGGGGAGCAAGATGCGGCAGCTGGCCGTATGCGCGATGAGCCATATGGTTTTGCCAATGGGTTTGCAGCACAACTTGTTGGTAAAGACAGTGATGAAATAAGGGAAGAAAACGATGCATACGAGAAAGGATACCAAAATACGATGGATCAAAAAAGTAGCCGTGTCATCTGTACTCACTTCTACCGCAAAGGCCTGTTGCCACAAAATGTGTGGCGAGCGGATATGAAGTTCACTGCAAGCCATCTCTCAGAAACAACCGTTCGCGGGTATCACTTCTGGGCGATTCCGTATGTGGAACTGATGCGCAAAAGCACTCTCGCAGAAAGCATCATGTTTCCTGTCGCAAAATGGCGCGCTGAAGAGCTGGCATACCAAATGGGCGAACTCCCCAGCAGTAATTTCAAAGGGAAGATTGTCCGTTTGGTCGTGGAGCCTGCCTGCTGGTTACTCGGTTGCCTCGTTGGCCAAAAGGATTGGAAAGTACTCTATTCCGCAGGCTGACATTTGTTTTACCTAAACACGGAGGAATTTATTTCTCCGTGTTTTTTTATTGCTTGAAATACGGCGATACTATACAATATACTTGTATGAAAAAAACTATTGGGTCAGTCGTTTCTTTTTTTGTAATTTCTACTATATTTTTACCAATGCATATGTCTGCTCAGGTGGGCATCCCATGCAACGGTCCAGACTGTGGATTTGATGATCTGATTATGCTAGTTAATAATGTTATAAAGTTCTTAATCTTTGCCGTCGCGGTGCCTTTAGCTGCACTTCGCTTTATGTATGCTGGGGCTTTGTTAATATTAAATCCTAAAAAAGAAGAAGCAAAGACTAAGGCAACCGGTATTTTTTGGGGAGTAGGCGTTGGATTTGCAGTTATGCTCGGCGCGTATGTGGTAATTTTGCCTTTTTGACAGATGAACAAGCAAGCTTTATGCAGTTTATGTTTCAATAATGTATAATATGAACATGATGAAAATACTTGGAATGATGGCGGTTGGTATCTTAGTAGGAGTGCCGTCTTTTGTGGTTGCGAACGTGTGTGTCTACGGTGATGTGGACTATAATACTTCATCATGTTATGCCACTGGCGGGACACCTGGGGCGAGCGCTTCACAAATAAATGTACGAACTGCACCGTCAGTACAGACTGAGCCATCAGTCAGGCCTTCTTCTGGCCTATCCGCAAATACTCAGCTCCAAAACCCAATCAAATATTCCACTTTCTCTGAATTTGCCGCCGCAGTCACAAAAACCGCTGTTCAGGTGCTGATGCCGTTTATTGTACTCGCCTTCATTTATTCAGGGTTTCTTTTTGTGAGCGCGCAGGGAAATGAAACCAAACTTACAAATGCTAAAAATATACTTTTGTACAGCATGCTCGGCGCCTTCATCCTTCTTGGCGCGTGGGGATTCGCGCAGATTATTGGGCAGACAGTTTCAACGCTCACGCAGTAAATAATTATGACTTTTAAAGAATTTATTAACTACATCATTAGCACGCTCATAACGCCGTTTTTCTCTATTCTTCTGGGCGCGGCTGTCGTGTTCTTTTTGTGGAATATGATGGGTGTGTACAAGAACAGCGACAACCCAGAGGAGCTCGCCAAAATGAAGAAACAGGCGATGTGGGGCATTATCGCCATTACGGTAATGGTGTCTATGTGGGGTTTGGTAAACTTTGTAACAGGGTCACTCAAATTAAAAACAAGCGAAAGGATCAACTTGGACAGGTTTGATAGACCATTGTAGTTTTTACGCTTGTTTCGTATAATAATACATATACGAGCGGGCCTTAATTATCGTAGATAAATTAATAAATATAAATATGAAAAAGATTATTGCATTAGGTTTCGTTTTAACACCATTTATGGCTGGAGCGCAGATTGCTCAGGGAGCAAGCACAGTATCTGGTCTCATCGCATTTTTGAAAGACGGACTCAGTACATTAACAGTACTTATTCTCGCGGCAGCCGTTGTGTACTTCCTTTGGAATGTATTTGGATATGTAATGGCGTCAGGTGACGAAACTGCCCGCAAAGAGAAGCAAAGTGGCATTATTTACGGTGTTATTGGCATCGCAGTTATGGTGTCCATTTGGGGTCTCGTAAACTTTCTTACGTCATCAGCAAAGCTAGACACAACTACGCGTACAGCGCCTTCGCTTTCTCTCTAGTCTAGATTAAAAAAGCTCACAATGAACATCATTCAGAAAATTAATGATGCTATCCTTCAGCCGATAGTGATGCTCCTTATGGCTTTGGCTGTAGCGTATTTTCTGTATGGAGTAATGAAATTTGTAAGGGACCAAAGCAGTGAGGACGCTCAAGTAGAGGGCAAGAGACATATGGTATGGGGAGTCGTCGGCATAGCGATAATGGTAAGCGTGTGGGGGATACTAAACTTCATTAATGAGTTTGTAATTGGATTCTCCAGATAAAATCTTCACCGGTTACCCAAAGAAAAAAGCCCATCAAGCACCAGAATGGTGCTCGACGGGCTTTTGAGTAGAATTGCAAATTAACTAAAAAGTAACCTTGTACACTATCTCTTGAGGCACCTCCGTTTTTGAGGAGAATCCAATACGGAAGTTGCTCACCAACTCAAGACTTGCGATGTTGATTGGCTCAACACAATCATGGTCTTTCTGTTGCAAAGGACCGCCATTGATTGTATAGAAATACCTTGCGATGGCGCCATGGGGGCAGTCAAATGATGCGACCGCTCCTGGTGGGATGGAAACTTCTGTGAATTCCTCATCTGTTACAGTCACTTTTTTTCTGTGTGTTTCAGGCTGGTCAACCTCCAGCACTCTTGCTGACTGCTGTGCTTGCGCGGGTGTTTCTTCATCGTCTTTGTCAGCTGCCACTATTGTGTTTTGCACGTTCGTCAGACCTTTGTTAATTAGACTCCAGCCTGAGTTACGTATTGGAACAAGCTGCGGGAAAACAAATACCATCCCATAGAAAAAAATTATGCCGTAAAGGACATATTTTTCCATGTTGCTAGTTTCTTCAGGGTAGAAATACCAAATGGCGTGAACTCCTACCAAGGATATGACTCCTGCCCAGAAATACACTTTAGCCGTTGCCTCCTTCGCTCCTCCCACCCCTGATTCAGGAGAGAAAATCGCGACAAAGACGATGAGTACAGAGGCAAGGATAACAAGCCAAAACCTCTTCCTTTTTACAGCGTCGTCTTTCGATGACGGTTCCGTTTTTTTTGCGACTTCCTTGGTACTTTTCTTTTCTGTCGAGTTGTCGTTCAACTCATTGTTCAGTGCATCAACTTTCCGTGTGAGTCCCATTTTGTATCCTTTCGGTTTTAGATTTGTTTTGCGGTTGAGTGATTGCGAGTGGCATTCTATCGCCACCCAGGCTCAGTATGTCGCCCTTAAACTTCTCCAATCCATCAGTAAATATTTCTTGCTGAAGGACATCAGTGCCACCGTCGTGAGCAGAAGCAATCTTTAAACGTGCTCCAAGTGCATTAGCGCGAGCACCACCAATTACGGTAATACCGCGGGCTCTTTCTGTGTCTGCATCTGCTTCCAGTCTCGCTATTTCCAGAGCCGTGATCGCTTTTTGTTCCTCGGGACTTCCTATTACGAGATCGTAACTTACGAAATCAACGGCATGAACAGCTACACCGTAATTCTTAATAATTCCTGGCATATTGTTCGTTGAGTCATTGATTTGTTTTACGGCTACCGAAAAAGCACTATCCCCACCCTCCTTATCTTCCTTACGGAATGCATCGAGGGTTTTTCCCTGCCCGAAAGTAGCGATAGCACCTTTGACAGTTGCGTTCACAAGGCGTGGCCATTTTGCCTTGAAGACAAAAACAACAAGGATTGGGTTTACCATGCGAAAGGTGACATTAACGAGAACGTTTATTTTCAGATTTCCTTCAAGCTCAACTTCTTCTGCAAGAATAGGGTACGTATAAAACAAATACAATGAATTTACGTACTCCAAAGGATGATGGTCAATGACATAGTCTTTTTCGCCTTTTGTCGGATCACCTTTGCGTAACTTATCCCACTCATATGGGTATACATGAATTTCTTCGAGTGGGTATAATAGACTTACCAAATAAACGCCAAGGATATTGTGTGGAGGAGAAAAAGAATCTCGTTCTCCCTTATCAATGAGCCCCTTGTTGTAATCATAATGGTATCCCGTTCCCTCAAGATTGGGGATTACCTTTCTGCATGATTCACCGGCCACCACAAACTTGATTTCTCCAGTTGGCACGTAGCAGGTTTGTTTCTCGTATTTTGCTCCGAAATAGAGCAACCATACGAGAATAGCGATTGTCGCAACAACGGAAAGTGCAATAATGATTTCCATTTCGTTCTCCTAATTTAAGTTTAATTTGCAATTATCAAAGATCGATAACCTAGATGTATTATAGCGGATTTTGATGAAAAAGTCAAGCCCGCACGGGCGGCGGGGAAGGCTTGGGAAATATGGTAAAATTGGGATATTCAGACAGATAAAATTTTGCTGGAGTGGTGAAATTGGTATACACATAGTGTTCAGAACGCTACGAGCGTAAGCTTATGCGGGTTCAAGTCCCGCCTCCAGCACAAAACAAAAACGTCTTTTAATTTTCCAGTTTTTGTGTATAATGTTTTGAATGCACCCATAGCTGTTTTGGTAGGCCCAGAAGGTTGCCACAATAATTATTAGCTCGGAGTGCGGTTAGAAGGTTCAATATAATGCACCCATAGCTCAGTTGGTAGAGCAGATGCACCCATAGCTCAGTTGGTAGAGCAGCTCGCTCTTAACGAGACGGTCGTAGGTTCGAATCCTACTGGGTGCACAGGGCGAAGTGCCGAGGTGGCGAAATTGGTAGACGCACTTGCCTTAGGAGCAAGCGGGGTTAACCCATGGAGGTTCAAGTCCTCTCCTCGGCACAAATACAAACAATGACACCCCTTGTGGGTGTTTTTGTTTGTTACAATTGGACGAGCAAGCTCGGCAAATCTTATGTGGTAATACAGGGATGGTCCGCGGTCACAAAACTTTTGTGGTCACGGATTACTAAGTCTTCTCACTTGCTTTGCAAGTTGCGAGGACTAAGTATCCGCGACCCCGGCTCACGGTTTTTAAAAAGTCAGGAAGAAAACTTTTTCAAAAACATCGTTCCGCCCGACACAACTAAAAACAGTTCCTGTTTTCTTTACGTTGTGTCCGGGATGGGACTCGAACCCATAAGCCTTGCGGCGGGAAATTTTAAGTCTCCTGTGTATACCATTCCACCACCCGGACAATATAGACATACTATACTGTTATTTTGTTTTCTCAAAGAAATTTTCTAGAACAGGAAGATAGCCTGAGATAAATTCATAGTTTTTTAATTCATCCTTAGTAACCCACGCGAATGCATGGTTTTCATCGCTGAGTGTAATATCTCCACTTATGTAGGTGCACCTAAAGGTTGCGAGAAATACTAGGTTTGCTTGCGCCCCGGGCTTATTCCATGGTCGTCGAACTATATCAACGACATTTTCTATTTTAACTCTTATATTTTTACCAAGTTCTTCCTCTATCTCTCTACGGAGAGATTCTTCCAGTGGCGTTTGTTCCTCACCCTCTGAAAGTTTTCCTCCTGGCAATTCCCATTTTCCACCACCAATAAATGTAAGTGGTTCCTGTGTGATAAGAATTTTGTCACCATCGCAGATAATTGCCTTCGTTCCAATATATGAAAGTTTGTTTGTCATTGAGGCGTGGGGGAGAATCGGACTCCCGTATAGAGGTTTTGCAAACCACTGCCTTACCACTTGGCTACCACGCCTTGTATTCAGTTGTTAATCAAATTACTCGATGAACTATCCTACCACGTTTGCAACAAACCACTGGCTATTTTATTCATTTCGCTACGCTCATGCCAGCTTTACTACCACGCCGATATTTAGTCAAAAGTCCTAAAGTCAAAAGTCTTTAAAGTGAATGCGTATCTGTATCCACTTTTGACTTTCTGACCTGTGACTTTACGACTTCATCATCTTAGCCTTGATTACCTAGCTCGTCAATTCGTTGGCGGTTTCGTTCGCCTTCATCTATCTTTACTTCAAGCACAGGAAGATTTTTTAAATGCGCATGGTCTTTGATGTATTCACGGAGTTCGGTGCGCTTACGCTTTGCGAAATCAAGAGCCTTCTCTTCTTCGCTAGTAGGAAAGCAAGTAAAGTAAATTGTCCCACGTTTGAAATCGGGAGAAATTGTTGCATCTGTCACTGTGATGAGCGAATTTTTTCCCGCTTCACGAGTGAAAAAGTCTGCGGCGATGGCGCGTAGGAATGCGCGCATTTTGTCTTGTCTTGGAGTGGTCATGGGGGTAGTTAATAATTAAATAGTTAATAGTCAATAGTTAAATTTGAATGAATATTTGATATTTTACTGTTTGGCTCTTTTTCTGCTACCGCTCGTTCATCACAAAAGCTTCAAGCACATCACCGCCGGCAATTTCAATTTTTGCGTCAATCATCATTCCGCACTCGTTTCCTTCTTCAACTTTTTTTGCTGGGAGTTTTTGCGATTGGAGCCCTTCAATTTTTCCGCGACCTATTTCCACATCGCGACGCATAATCTTTACTTGCGCGCCAACCTCAAGCAAGCCTGTTGTAACCTTACCACCAATAACCTGCTTGTGCTTTGTGGCGCTGAATGTTTTGAGAATTTTTGCTGTACCAACAACTTCCTCGCCCATAACTTTTGGAGCGCTCCGCAATATCTTGCGCGCCACGCTCTACCTTTGTGTGGAAGCCAATGATGATGGCGGAGTCTCCACCAGCTGCTAGCTTTGCGTCGTTTTCACCTATTGTGCCGACACCCTTCGCAATGATTTTAATAACAACACGCTCGCGTTCAATTTTAGCAAGCTCTTTTTCAATCGCTTCAAGGGTACCTGCGACGTCTGATTTCAAAACAATAGGCACGACAAGCGCGTCCGGAGCGAGCGGGATTGTACGCACAATCTCTTTCACTTTTTCCTTGCTCTTTGCTTCCCTGAGCTCAAGCTGAACCTTCTCAGCATCTTTTTTGTTTGCGTATGCGCGAAAGGTGCTTCCTACGGCAGGGAGCGCATCAAAGCCAGTGATTTGAACAGGAGACGAGAACGTTGCTTCGGAAACTTGTTTGCCAAGGAAGTTTTCAATAGCGCGTACGGGCGACATGCTCTCCTCTGAGAGAATGAACATCCCTTTTTTGAGTGTTCCATTTGTAATGATCAGCGTCGCGGATGTGCCACGTTTTGTATCAATGTTGGACTCCACCACAATGCCTTCTGCTGGAAGAGATGTGTCGCCTGTAAGGTTCTCCATTTCCGCAACAAGAAGCATCATATCCAAAAGGTCTGGCACACCGGTGCCGAGCTTTGCGGAGATTGGCACGAATGGCACGTCACCGCCGAATCCTTCAAGATAAATTTCATTCTCTGCGAGGTTTTGTTTTGTGCGCTCAATATTTGCGTTTGGCTTGTCTATTTTGTTGATGGCCACAATGTACGGGATGCAGGCTTCCTTGATAGAACGAAGCGCTTCCTTGGTCTGTTCCTTCACACCGTCTTCTGCGGATACAACGAGAATTGCGATATCGGCAACACCTGCGCCACGAGCGCGCATTTTAGAAAATGCTTCGTGCCCCGGGGTGTCCAGAAAAGTGATGCGATTGCTTGCGATCAAATCCTTGGGCTTTCTTTCAACATGGTGCTCCACCTCGTACGCGGAAAGGTGCTGTGTGATTCCACCAGCTTCACCTTCAACAACATTTGATTTGCGGATGTAGTCAAGGAGAGATGACTTTCCATGGTCAATATGCCCCATGATAACAACAATGGGCGGACGGGGAATTATTTTAGATGTGGAAGTTTTGGTCATAATATAAAAAAATGAAAATAGAAACGCGAACGTATGCGGGAACAATTATGAGCGTGTAGCGCGTTTGACCGCGTCTTTTTCCTCGTCTGTCATTTCGAGCTCTGAAGTGAAGTTTTTGATTGGCTTTGCGAAGATGCTCATTCGGTCGCGAGCAAAGAGTGAGGAGATAACCGTACCGTCGCCGTTTTCAGAAAGGAGCGCGATTGCGAAACTTTGGTTCCCCCCGTCTCCGGTGCCTTTGAACGCGTTGAAGCGAATTGTCTCAACACCTTGGACGCTCCTTCTGATGCGTTTGTTTGAATCAGTAATATAGTTCTCTGTATCTGACTGAAACTTTTCCAAGTCGCGAATGTCTTTGCCTAGGGCGACAATTGTTTCCTCAAGACTCAATGCGTCTTTTCCCGCGAGTAGTTTTTTCATACGACGCTCTAATACAAAAACCCATATAGAGAGCGCTATCGTGATAACGCCTAATATGATGATGGTTATTTGCAAAGCTTCTGGTGTCATATTGGTTGAAAATGTACCACATTTTAAGGATTTTTGCAAAAACTGCTCGGATGTCGTCTTGTGCGGGGTACGGATATTTTCTTGCTAGAAAATTCCTCGTGCTCAAGCCGTCGCTTTCGCAAGTCCCCGCACAAGAGACATTCCTCGCCAAGGAAGGGAATTCAGCCTTAGTTGAGTGCTGTAGTTACTTGGGTGTTTCGTTCCCAAGTGGGCAAAAAGAAAACCGCCTCGTCAGAAAGACCGAATTGGTTCTCTGTGAGGCGGTTAATTGGCGATAGTCCCACATTTACGGAGGAGCCAGCGCAGGAAACGAGAATTTACTTGAATCAGATGCCAGTTCTTATCGTTGCAAGCAGGACAAGGTTCAAAATGTCCTGGATACCGATTGTACTGAGCATCAGTATCCTTGCATACGGGGCACGGGAAATTGTGCTCCAGGAACATATCAACTTGACTCAAAATTGTCGCCTCCTTTCTAATGACTTCTTTACGTCTGTAAACATCTGTTTTTGTTGATGCTACTTCGGTGATTTCAAGCATGTTTATCTCCTTATTGGTTGAATGCTTTAAAACTTCATCTAGTACTAAAACAAGCGTAGCATACTATTATAAAAAAGTCAAGTCTTTTGAATTCGGATTTAAAAGGCTATTATGGCGAAATGAAACGAATCTATCTAGACAATGCCGCGGCGACGCCGGTAAGTGCCACGGCTTTGCGCGCGGTTGTTGAAGCGACAAAAAAGTTTCCTGGGAACCCGAGCGGGATTCATAAGGAGGGGAGGTCGGCACGAGCCGTCCTCGAGACGGCTCGTGCCAGCGTTGCCGAGTCCGTTTCCGCGCGCCCAGATGAGATTGTTTTTACGAGTAGCGCGACCGAGGCGAACAACTTGGCAATCACAGGCACTGTGCGCGCTTGTGGAATTGCGAAACCACGTATCATTGTATCTGCTATTGAACACGCATCGGTCCTTGAACTTGCGAGAACATTCGAATCTGCTGGGATGCAAGTGGATTATCTCCCTGTTGACAGTCGCGGTCTCATTGATACAAAAGAATTGCGGAAACTTATCACTCCTGAAACTGCTCTCGTATCTATAATGTATGCGAACAATGAAATCGGAACGATTGAACCGATTATTGATATTACAAAAGAAATTCGCCATGCAAGGAAAATGAACGGAAGCGCGTATCCATATTTTCATACTGATGCATCGCAGGCGGGAAATTATTTGGATATTAATGTTCTTCGTCTTGGTGTGGACCTTATGACAGTTTCTTCTGGCAAGACATACGGCCCGCGCGGTATTGGCGCGCTCTTTGTAAAGCGTGGAGTTAATTTGCATTCACAAATGTATGGCGGTGAACATGAAGGCGGTCGTCGCCCTGGAACAGAGGCTGTCGCGCTCGCTTGTGGTTTCGCAGAGGCTCTAGAAGAGGCGCAAAAAATGAGCGTGAAAGAAGGGAAGCGTGTGGCTAAACTTCGTGACACCCTTGCGATGAAAATTTTAAAGAAAGTTTCAGGCGCAAGTGTGAACGGCTCTCTTGAACACAGTTTGCCAAACATTTTAAACATTTCGTTTGAAGGCGTGGAGAGCGAAGCGCTTGTGCTTTACCTTGACGCCTCCGGAATTGCAGTGTCTGGAAAGAGCGCTTGCAAGAGTTCTGATGGCGGTCCGTCTCATGTTATACTGGCGATAGGCGAAGCAAACGAAGGTGAATCAGGCGCAATCCGCTTTTCACTCGGCAGGGAAATAAATAGCGAGGACATTACGCGTGTCGCGAATGAAGTCATTCGTCTCATACCGCTCCTCCGCATTATGCAAACTAACAGTAATTAATATTTACAATATGTACGAAGCAAAAAATTTTGAACAACTCTTGGGAACCGATGGATTTTCGGACGTTCTTCTTCGTAATCATTTCACGCTCTACGAAGGGTATGTTTCAAACACAAATAAAATTCACGAATTTCTAAAAACCGCAGAGGTTGGCACCCCTCCATACAACGAGCTCAAGCGTCGTTTTGGTTGGGAGTGGAACGGAATGCGTCTGCACGAATTATATTTTGGGAATATGATTAAGGGCGGAAGTGATTTGGATAAAAAATCTTTTTTTGCGAAAAAACTTGAAGAGGATTTTGGTTCAGTGGAAAACTGGGAAAAAGATTTTCGCGCAATTGGCGCTATGCGTGGCATTGGATGGGCTGTGCTTGTGCGCGATAATGAGAGCAAGCGACTTATAAATGTGTGGGTGAATGAACACGATGGTGGGCATCTCGCCGAAGCGACAATCCTTTTAGTGATGGATGTGTTTGAGCACGCATTTGCTCTAGACTATGGCATCAAACGCGCGGATTATATTAACTCGTTTTGGAATGCGATTGACTGGCAGGTTGTAAGCGCGCGATTTCTTGCAGGGAAGTAGCCCTTGATGTACTATAAGAGTATATGGAGCACCTCACAAAAGCGCAAATAGTTTTACTCACACTCTTCGTCAGTTTCGTTGCGTCAATGGCAACCGGCATCGTTGTTGTGACACTTATGGACCAAGCTCCTGATCCGGTGAATCAAACAATCACAAATGTGGTTGAGAGAACAATTGAAAAGATTACGCCGACGTTTGTTGAAAAACCCGGCGAAACCGTAATCGTGAAGGATGAGGACCTTGTCGTCGCGGCGATTGATAAAAATATAAAGAGCGTTATTTCATTTAAAACAACGATAGGCGAAGGAGGAGTCTTGTCAGCCGGTGTTGGGACTATAGTGTCTTCTGATGGTCTTGTGATAACTGATCGTTGGAACTTGGGTCTTGGCACTCTCACTACAACAATTAACGGTGTTCAGTACACGCTTGACGTCATTTCAAACAATAAAGCGAATTCATTAGGCCTCGGTCGCCTTATGCCAGTGTCCGCAACATCAACACCAAAGTTTAATGCAGTAACGCTTGGAAATCCTGATACGCTAAAACTTGGGCAAACCTCGCTTGTCATCGGCGGTCGTGATGGAAAAACAATTTCAACTGGAATTATCACAAGCCTTGATATGCGCACTGTTGTTGACAAGGAAACGAAAGCTGAGACAAAAGTTTTGGACAACATAGCAATCTCCACGCGATTTGCCGGCACCTCAAACGGCGCGCCAATTATTAATTTGAGCGGAGATGTTGTTGGCTTCCTAAGCATAGATGAAAGCGTCGGCTCTCAGTCTGGCGTACCTGCGACCGAAGCAAAAAGGCTTCTTAGCGAAGCCACAAAGACTGCTCTTTCCGAGCCCGAGAAGATTATATAGTGGTCTCAACGTTTTGATGGCGAAGTTTGACAGGATAGAACCGCTATTGTACATTACTCTCAATATCTAGCATTCAATATTTAATTCACATGATGCCACCATTTAACAATTTCACAACAAAAGCCCGCGATATTATTCGTCGCGCGCACGAGCTTGCTGTAGAACGCGGTCAGAACCACGTGAGCCCAATGCACTTGCTTACAGCGCTTGTTTTAGACGACGAGAGTATTGTCGTGTCTATTCTTGACCGCCTAGATGTGGACTCTACTGCATTTGCGGAGGCAATCCTTGATCTCATTGAACCAACAACCTCGCAAAATGTCGCTTCGGCGTCGTATCAACTTTATCTTACTCCAGAGCTCGGTCAGATACTTGGAGAGATTGCGCCTCGCCTCGCTGAAACAATGAAGGACGAGCAAATTTCTTGCGAGCATTTGTTTCTTGCCCTATTTGATGTGGAGGGTCAAGCTCGCGAATTTTTGTCACGCAACAACCTTGAACGCGAAAATGTAATGAAAGTGCTTGATGAATTTCGCACACAAAATATCACAGACAGCACGCCATCAAAAAAACTCAAGTCAGTTTACAAATACACGAGGAACCTCACAGCGCTTGCGTCTCAGGACAAGCTTGACCCAGTGATTGGTCGCGATAATGAAGTCGGGCGTATAATTCAAATTCTTTCTCGTCGCACAAAAAACAATCCCATTCTTATTGGAGAGGCAGGTGTGGGCAAAACCGCAGTAGTGGAGGGGCTCGCTATTCGCATGGCAAAGGGTGACGTGCCAGAGTCTCTGAAGGGCAAGGAACTCGTTTCTTTGGACCTTGGTCAGCTTATCGCAGGCACAAAGTATCGCGGTGAATTTGAAGATCGCTTGAAGAAAATTATGAAAGAAATTGAACGCTCGGAAGGGAAGATAATTCTTTTTATAGACGAGATTCACACTATAGTAGGCGCTGGCGCCGCAGAGGGTTCTATGGACGCTTCAAATATGTTAAAGCCTGCTCTAGCTCGCGGGGAGCTTCGCGCTATAGGCGCTACTACGCTTCGTGAATACCAGAAACATATTGAAAAAGATCCCGCGCTCACTCGTCGTTTTCAGCCAGTGCATGTGAACGAGCCTAGCATTGAAGATGCGGTGGCAATTCTTCGCGGACTAAAAGAAAAATACGAACTCTTTCACGGAGTGCATATTACAGACGACGCAATTATGGCCGCAGTAAATCTTTCAAGTCGCTACATCACCGATCGTTTTCTTCCAGACAAAGCAGTTGACCTTATAGACGAAGCTGCATCGTCGCTCCGCATTTCGCTTGAAAACAAACCACCTGTTCTTGAGGATGCTCATCGCCGTATTATGCGTCTTGAGATTGAAAAGGAGGCGCTCAAAAAGGAATCGGCTACAGAAGGAGACGCTGGCAAGAATGCGAAAGCGCGCACAAAAAAGATTGATAAGGAAATCGGCGACCTTCGCGAGAAGACAAAGGAAATAGAAATCAAGTGGAAAAACGAAAAAGAACTCGTTCAAGATATTCGCGCAATCAAGAAAAGTCTGGAGACGGCGCGTCTGGAGGCAGAGACTGCTGAAATGAAAGCTGACCTTGCTCTTGCCGCGGAGATTCGCTATGGACGCATTCCATCATTTGAAAAAGATTTGGTTTCTAAAGTCGCGCGTCTGAAAAAGCTCCAGTCATCGCGTCGTATTTTGAAAGAGGAAGTGATGGAGCATGACATCGCGGAGGTTGTGGCTCGTTGGACTGGGATTCCTGTCACAAAAATGCTTGAAGAGGAAGCAGGGAAGCTTGCTCATATAGAAGCAGAACTTGAGAAGCGTGTTGTAGGGCAAAGAGACGCCATCCAAAAAGTTTCAGACGCAATCAAACGTTCGCGCGCCGGCATCGCCGATCCAAACCGCCCAATCGGCTCGTTCCTTTTCCTTGGACCAACAGGTGTTGGTAAGACCGAGCTCTCAAAAGCTCTCGCGCAGTTTATGTTCAACGACGACAAGTCTCTCGTGCGAGTGGATATGTCGGAGTATATGGAAAAGCATTCAGTTTCAAAATTGATTGGCTCACCTCCTGGATATGTGGGGCACGAAGAGAGTGGAAACCTCACTGAGACCGTGCGTCATCGCCCTTATTCTGTGCTTCTTTTTGACGAGATTGAAAAAGCGCATCCAGAGGTGTTCAACATTTTGCTTCAGGTTCTTGATAATGGACATCTTACAGACTCAAAAGGTCGTGTGGTGAATTTCAAAAACACTGTCATCATTTTGACATCAAACATTGGTTCTGAATACATTGATAAAATGCAGGCGATTGGTTTTGGCGCGCACGCGAGCGACAAAGCGGATTACTCTGATGCAAAGGAGCGCGTTACGGGAGCGCTTAAGGATTTCTTCCGCCCAGAATTTTTGAACCGCTTGGACGAAATCATTATTTTTGATATTTTGTCACCGGATATTATAAAGAGTATTGTTGGACTTCAAGTTGATATAGTTAAGAAGCGCCTCGCAGAAAAAGAAATTGCTCTCAATGTTATGCCTGAAGTCCTGACCTATCTTTCAGAAAAAGGGTATGACTCACGCTATGGTGCTCGCCCGCTCAAGCGTTTGATTCAGACAAAGATTTTGACACCAGTAGCGTCGCTTATGATTTCATCTGGAGTACTCAAAGGCGGTCGCGTGCTAGTGTCTGTGGAGAAAGACGAGATTGCTATCCGTGTTGAGAAGAAGCAGGTGACGACAAAGGCACGCGTAAGTGCAAAAGCAGGCATTTAAAAATGAGGTTGAAGTGAGAGAAAAAAAGTGATAGAGTTAACAAACGCTTTTAAAGCGCTTGTTCAAATGCGTCGGTACTCAAGTGGTCAACGAGGGGAGACTGTAAATCTCCTGACTTCGGTCTTCGAAAGTTCGAATCTTTCCCGGCGCACACAATTTGCCTTTTTGGCTGGCTTATAGTAGGATAGGAAAACTATGTCACAAGACCAACTTATCAAACTCGCCTGCAAGAAGTGCAAGCGTATAAACTATTGGACTCGCAAGAACAAAAAGCTTGTTGAGCGTAAGATTGAGCTAGATAAATACTGCAATTCGTGCCGTGCCCACACGACCCATAAAGAGGCTAAAAAATAGCTTAATGAAATACCCCTCACATGGGTATTTTTTTTGCAGCACGAATTGAGGAAAGGGGTCGGGAAAACACATGTTTTCCCGTGGAGGAAGGCAGGGCGAAGCCCGTCGGAAAACCGTGGGTTTCCGAGGAAGAGGAATGTCGCGCGCATACGTCCCACAAGGAAGCAAAGAAGTAGAAAAAACTCGGCAATGCCGGGTTTTTCTTTTCATTACAGTCTGGTATACTCCGACATACAGGATAATTAATATTCTGGGCCTATAGTTCAGTGGTAGAATATCGCACTCCAAACGCGCAGACCGAGGTTCGAGTCCTCGTGGGCCCGCAAATGAAAAGCACCGCACTAGCGGTGCTTTTCATTTGCGGGCCCAAGCAAGCCAACTGCTTGGCTTGCGTCGAGGACTCGAAGGCCGGAACATGTCGCAAGGCGACAGTGAGGCGGGGTCGCGAGTACTTAGGATTTTTGCACACGAAGTGTGGTAAAATACTTAGTAACTCGGGACCGCGGACTCGTGGGCCCGCGTTCTATTTCAAAAATTTTACTACAGCTGACAAAACCTTCTTCGTCTCAGTTGGCTGAAACCACTTAATCTTTTCATTCCTATTAAACCAAACCATCTGGCGTTTTGAGTATTGGCGAATGGCGATGTTAAGAAGCTCGAGCAGTTCCTCCTTTGAGATTTTATTTTGTAAAAACTGCGCAAGGAATCGATACTCAAGTCCAAGCGACTCCATTCGTTTCCATGAGAGACCTTGCTCGCGCAAACGCTTTGCTTCGGCGAGCATGCCTTGGCGCATACGCGCTAGGAGGCGCTTGTGGATGCGTTCCGCCAATTCTTCTTTTGGAAGCGCGAGTCCTATATAAAGAGTGTCATAGCGTTCGGTTGCAGGCGTGCGCGCTGGAACGCTTCCGAGTGCTTCTGCAATCTCAATCGCGCGAATGAGCCGTCGTGGATTTTTTGCGTCAATAGTTTCTGCGCGCACGGGATCAAGCTTCGCTAGTTTCTTAAAAAGTTTTTCAGTGGAAAGTTTTTCTAATTCTTTTCTGAGTTTTGCATTTGGTGGGACTTCTGGAAATGATGCGGAGGTTAAAACAGCATCAACATATTGCCCTGTGCCTCCGCAGACAATGGGAACTTTTCCTCGTTTCAAAATATCTTGAACTGCTCGTGTGGCGAGGCGCTCGTACTGCACAACCGACATTGCTCGTTTAGGATTTATGACATCAAGCATGTAGTGGGGCACACCGAGCATCTCTCGTTTCGTGACCTTGCCTGTGCCGATATCAAGCCCTGTATAAACCTGACGTGAATCAGCCGAAATAATCTCGCCGTTAACGAGGCGAGCAATCTCTACAGCAAGAGCGCTCTTGCCTGAGGCCGTTGGGCCGACAACAGCGATGACCCTTTCTTTCTGTTTGTGTGCCATTTTGGTATATTACTTATATATCAATAAACAATAAATTACTACTATGAAACATAAAGATATGAACGAATGTTGTGGAGGGTGTTCGGTAGATATGCCAATGTTTGCGGAAATAGGGCACGAAATTCCAAACGCAGAAGTGGAAGCATTTCACAATGAAGAAGTAAAAAAGATTAAACTTTCAGATTACCGCGGAAAGTGGCTCATTCTCTTTTTCTATCCTGCTGACTTTACTTTTGTTTGCCCAACAGAGCTTGAAGAGATGGCGGACAACTACGCAGAAATTCAAAAGCTCGGAGGAGAGGTTTTGTCAGTTTCAACAGATACTGTTTTTGTTCATAAGGCGTGGCACGACACCTCGGAAGCTATCAAGAAAATAAAGTTCCCAATGCTTTCTGATACTCGTCGTGAACTCTGCCATATGTTTGGCACATACATTCCCGAGGAAGGACTTTCGCTTCGCGGAACATTTGTGGTTGATCCAGATGGAGTTTTGCGTATCGTGGAAGTTAACGATAACAGCGTAGGTCGCAACGCAAAGGAGCTTGTGCGTAAACTGCAGGCGGCAAAATTTGTTCGTGAGCATGGTGGCAATGTCTGTCCAGCAAGCTGGGAGCCAGGTGACGAAACATTGAAGCCGGGATTGGACTTGGTGGGGAAGATATAAATTGGTCTATAAAGTCTATAAAGTCAAAAGTCCGTAAAGTGAAAAGCGGGCGTGACCTATGGTCACACCCGCTTTTACTTAGCCCGCTTTTTTTGCTAGTATGGGTTCATTGCCGGGATGACGGAATTGGTAGACGTACACGACTCAAAATCGTGCGGGGCAACCCATGAGAGTTCGATTCTCTCTCTCGGCACATGAATGAAAACAAACTATTAAAGATAATTATCGTAGGATTACTTATCTTATTGTTTTTTACTATCATCGGAGTTAATAATTCGTTCAATGCTTTAAGATGGGATGTTTTTGTTGCTAGTATTTTTTTAGCACTGCTTGCTCTTTCCACTAGGCGTTATTATTGGAGTATCGTTTTTGTAGCTTTTGCACTGCTTTTTAATCCTTGGATACGACCACCGTTATCTAGGAATGAGTGGGTGCTTGCAGATATTTTACTTTTTTCAACTTTATCTTTTTGGCTTTTTGATTATTTCCAAGCTTATCGTAAAGGCTTGTCATTTGAGCATTTCATACAAAATAAATTTGCTGAACCAAAGTACATACTCGTAAGTGCAACAAAAGATTTACATAAGAAGCTACGACGCTTTGTAGAGTCTGATGCAAATCCTGATTTTGTCTTTAGAGAAAGAGCGACAGGAAAAGTTTTTGCAGTTGAGTGCAAATATCGTTCCAACTATTTGGACGGTGGATCGTGGGGCGAGGGGGTGTTGTGGATTAAAAATCAAGGTGACCGTTATTTGCAGTATTCACAAAAAGAAAATATCTCAGTATATATTGCTATCGGTGTTGAAGGGAACCCTAAAAACCCGAAAGATATTGGACTCATTCCGATAGAAATTATCCAAAAGCAATATTTCAAATTTATTCCTAAGAGGGTGATAGAGCAGTACTCTTTAAATTCTATTAGGTTATAAATTATTTGGGCATTAAAAGTTTGTCTTGTATACTATACCTATGCAAAAACTTCGTGTCGGTGTTATGCGCGGGGGGCTTGGTAGCGAGTACCATGTGTCGCTTCGTACTGGCGGGAACGTGCTCTCAGCGCTTCCTTCAGACAAATATGAAACACACGATATTCTCATTACAAACGCTGGCGAGTGGCACATTGACGGCAGACCAACGAGCCCTGCGAAACTTGCTCAACACGTTGATATTGTTTTTAACGCTCTTCATGGTGAGTTTGGCGAGGACGGGAAAGTGCAAAAGATTCTTGAGCTTTTTAATATTCCATATACTGGTTCCACAGCGATGCCTTCTGCTATTGGTATGAACAAGGATCTCGCAAAGAAATACTTTTCATCTGTCGGCATCAGGGTACCACGTGGGCTCGTTGTTTCTCGAGGCGAGGAGGTGAGCGAGGTTGTTGCTCGTGTCGGATCTGAGATAAAAGCGCCGTATGTGGTGAAGCCACTTTCTGGAGGTTCGTCAGTAGGTCTCTCTCTCGCGCATACAGACCGCGATCTTGTGTACGCGATAGAGCGCGCTCTCGCGTATTCGGAGAAGGCAATGATTGAGGAGTACGTGCGAGGACGAGAGGTTACAGTCGGTGTCGTAGATTCATCAGAAGGGGTTGGTTCATATGCGACACCCGCTCTGGAGATTCTTTTGCCAGAAGGGAAACTTTTTGAGTATGATCAAAAATATAGAAATCTGACGCATCCAGTCGGTCCCGCGCGCATGAGCGATGCTGAACGCAGAGCTCTTGAAGAGTCTGCTCTTCGCGCGCATGCTCATCTTGGCGCGCGACACTACGCACGGTACGATTTTATTATGACTGACGATGGCCCGTGCCTTTTGGAGGTAAATACACTCCCCGGACTTACTGACACATCGCTCCTTATGAAGTCTCTTGCGCTTAATGGGCTGACCCTACCCGAATTCGTTGATTACGTGCTTACCCTTGCATTACAGAAAAAATAAGGTAGAATAGCGAAGATAGTCAGAAAGTCATAAAGTCCAAAAGTCTAAAGTAGATGCATTAGATTCGCACCCGCTTTCGACCTTAAGACTTTTGGACTTTGGACTGTGATGGGCCCGTAGCTCACCTGGCTAGAGCGCCGGTTTTGCACTCCGGAGGTAAGGAGTTCGATTCTCCTCGGGTCCACAATAGCAGGCGATAATGCGGTAGCATTATCGCCTTTTGCTATTGTGAGACCCGAGGAGAATCGAAAAACGGAGGCGGGCACCTTTTGTATTCAAAAGGTCGCCGAGTTCGGGGAGGAAGTTCTTAGCGAGCTTGCGAGCTTAGAAACTTGACCCCGATTCTCCTCGGTTCCTTGCAACCTATCCCTAATATCACGTATAATTAAGGTAGTTGAATTGGTCACTTTGTTCCTTAACATTGCGAGGAAAGCGAGGTGTGTCATGGAAGCATTTTATAGCATGGATGAAGGCAGTGTTACACTTCTAGTGCATCCTAGCGAGGCAGAAGCCACTTTGGTGCGTATGCAGTTGTTTCTCGAGGAGAAACAAGAAAGAGGTAATTCTGTGCCTGATTTTCCAGAAAATTTTTTTATGAAATTTTCTGCTTCAAAAAAAATGATTCCGCTTGTTTTTGGTTTTAGAAATGCTGATTTCGCTATAAGCTTTATTGAAGAATTTATTCATTCAACCGATAGCGATTACGAAAATGCTGAAGACCTGAAACATTTCTTATACAAATATAAAGTAGAATATTCAATATCTAGCACTATTCAGTAATTTCACACACTCACACCCTGAATCACAGCTATCGTCCAAGATTCTGCGGCCTAGCCGTGAATCTGAGGATGTTTATGTCAAAGACACGAACTTACTAGTTCGGAATCTGCTGATTCAGGGTTTTTCTTTTATTCAGTAATGCGTTATTATAATCGCAATGTTCGCAATTTTCCTCACACTTCTCGGTCTTATTAGACAACGCGGTTGTAAATGCGGATGTGCTCTCTACAATGAAGAGTAAAGCGGCAAAGAGATTTTTCCTCACATGGGGAATTCTTTTTGCGGTGTTTGTGGTCCGCGGATTTCTGCCGTCTGTTATTGTTTTTCTAGCTGACCCGAGCATTGGCGTATTTGGCGCGCTTCAAGCTATTTGGCAAACTGACTCCGGTGTGACGTCGGCAGTAGAGGCGGTAACTCCTGTCATCATGATTGCTGGCGGAATGTTTCTCGTTCTACTTTGGGCGCATTGGCTTTTTATGGAGGACAAAAAATTCGGTCTCCCGCACGAATGGTATGTGCAAACATACGGAGCAGTGTGGTTCTATTCTCTCGCGGCACTTCTCCTAGTTGGAATTATTTACGAAATTAATAATTCAAAACTTGAAAACCCGATGCATCTAGCGCTCGCGGCGGCGGTTGGTTTTAGCGTATTCTTTATCACTCAGGGATTTAAGGATAATGCGGAAAAAATAGAGGAGCGACTGATTGAGTCTGGCGAACAGAGCACAATGTCCGACTGGGCGAAGGTTTTCTTTCTGGAGGTTCTTGATGTCGCATTCAGCATAGACGGCGTTATTGGCGCGTTCGCGTTTACTACAGTGGTACCACTCATCCTTATTGGTAATGGTGTCGGCGCTATTGTGGTGCGTCAGCTTACAGTGCACAATATTGAGCGCATTCGCTCGTACAGCTATTTGAAAAATGGCGCAATGTACTCAATTGGTTTCCTCGGCCTTGTGATGGTGCTTGAGGCATTTGGAGCACACATTCAGTCGTGGGTCTCGCCGGTCGTGACAATTGGCGTCGTGGGTTACTTCTATTGGCGGTCCGTTGATGAAAATCGCATAAATGGTAATCTGGCTAATAAGGCTGTATAATCAGTAGAATGAGCTACCAAAAATCAGAACTATATTTCCTTATTACACTTCTTGTGGGGATGTCCATTATCACATTCTTTATTTTTGAGCCGTTTTTGTACGCGCTTATTTTAGGAGTGATTTTCGCAACGGTTTTCTCTCCTGTTCACAAAAGAATATTGTCCGGACTTCGTGAGAACCGAGGGCTAGCCGCGCTCGTAACCACCGCATTTGTTCTTGTAGTGATTGTCGTGCCGGTAACATTTTTAAGCACTCAAATTTTCCAAGAAGCAACTTCGTTATATTCCTCTCTTACAGACAGCGGTGGGACAGCAGGGCTTTTGAAAAGCACAGAAGATGTGGTGCGAAGTATTGGAATTCCTTTTTTGCCAGCAGGCTCTCTTGATATTGCTCAATATATGGAACAAGGATTGAGTTTCCTGATAGAGCACCTTGGCACTGTTTTTTCAAATGTTGCGAAAATAATGGTCGGCATCATTGTGCTTTTCATAGCGCTCTATTATTTGTTCAAGGATGGGCATGAGCTTAGGAAGTCTGTGATAGCGCTGAGCCCACTTTCCGATGTATACGATGAAACAATTTTTCGCAAACTTGAACTGGCTATCAACTCCGTGGTGCGCGGGAGTATTTCCGTTGCTCTCGTGCAGGGTGTGCTGACAGCAATAGGTCTTTCTATTTTTGGAGTTCCAAATCCAGTCCTCTGGGGTAGTGTGGCATCGGTGACAGCTCTTATCCCCGGTGTTGGAACATCTCTCGTTCTTATTCCATCCATTTTATTTTTATTTTTCACAGGCGCAGAAGCACCTGCTGTCGGACTTCTCATTTGGGGTATCGTTGCAGTAGGTTTGGTGGACAATGTGTTGGGACCAAAGATTGTCGGCAAAGGCGCGAAGCTTCATCCGTTTTTAATTCTTCTTTCTATTTTAGGCGGTATAGGATTGTTTGGACCTATTGGATTTTTGTTTGGCCCGCTCGCGCTCGCGCTTCTTTTTGCATTTCTTGAAATTTATTCCACTATTCGTGGAACACGCGCAAGCTAACAGGATGAAAGCAGTAGTTGTTCTTGATAATCTCCGCAGTGTGTACAATGCCGGCTCTATTTTTCGCACTGCAAATGCTGTTGGCATAGAAAAAATATATTTGTGTGGAACAACGCCAACACCGCTTGATAAAAAAGGGGAGCGAAGAAAAGATTTTGCAAAAGTTGCGCTCGGCGCTGAGGATACTGTGAAATGGGAATATGTAGAAAGCACATTTGAATGTGTTAAAAAACTAAAAGAAGAAAAGTATTTTATTATTGCGTTGGAGCAGGATGAGAAAGCGATAGACTATAAAGAGGTGAGTGTGGAAGTAAAGGAAATGGTTGCGTTTGTGATTGGCGCGGAGGTTGTTGGTATTTCAAGTGATGTACTTGCTCAAAGCGATGTTATTGCAGAAATCCCAATGCTCGGCACAAAGGAGTCGCTAAACGTTACCATTGCTTTTGGCATTGCGGTGTACCACATTTTAGGGATTTGACAATATAGCATAAAAATGCTATACTTGTCTTAGCTTCATTGGACATTATAAATTTATTTTGGAAGGAGAACGAAATGCATTGGGCTATCGTAGCTGCTGTTTACATAGTTGTCATTTTTCTGGCAGTATTCCTCCTGTATCTTCACGGGGAAACAAAACCTCAGCAAGGGAAATTGCAAAATGATTTAGATATGGAGGCAATAACTGATCCTGCACAAAGAATCAACAGCAGGGAATGGATGCAACCAATCGGAATTTTTCTTTTGTTCGTGGTTGCCCTTTGGACCATTAGCCAGTATTACTTGCAAATTTGGTCATTGGTAGTGTTAATGGGTTGGGGCCTTAAGGTTTAAAAAATAATGTTAACGTAGGGCGCGTTTCGGTTTACCGAAACGCGCCCTTTTCTTTATTATTGAAATCAGACCCAGTTTCTGCTAGAATGCGAGCAATTATGGCAGAAGAAAGCATTCACATCTCACTCTCGGCAGAACAAATTGGCACATTTTTTGGAGTTCCTGTCACCAACACGATGCTCATGAGCTTTGTGGTGTTTGCATTACTTGCAACGCTCGCATTTTTTGTTCGTAAAAATCTCGCCCTGATTCCCGGACGTCTGCAGACACTTATTGAGACCTTGTTCGTAGGGATTCTTGATTATATGACCGAGACACTTGAGGATGCCAAGCTCGCCCGCAAGCTTTTCCCTCTCATCCTCACTATTTTTCTATTCATTTTCACAGCCAATATCATTGAATTTACTCCTGGTATTGGAAGTATTGGTTGGACGCACGAAGGAGGGGAGTTCACACCACTCCTTCGCTCAATGAATACAGACCTAAACACAACACTCGCGCTTACTATTATTGTATTCGTTGTGATTGAGGTTGTGGGGGTGGCAACATTGGGCTTCTTGAGATATGGGAAGAAATTTGTTAATGTTAGTTCGGCATTGGGATTTTTGGTGGGTATTATTGAACTCTTTTCCGAAGTTGCGAGACTGATTTCATACTCGTTTCGTCTCTTTGGAAACATCTTCGCGGGTGAAGTGATGATACTGGTTATTCAGCACTTTGTCCCGATGGTGCTCCCTGTGCCCATCATGGCTTTTGAGGTTTTCGTCGGCTTTATGCAGGCGGCAATCTTTTCGCTCCTCACGCTCTTCTTTGTGAAGATGGCGATTACCGAGGCGCATTAATAGTTAATTATAAAAATTATGGATATTGAATCAGCAAAAATATTAGGTATGGCGCTCGCCGTTGGTCTTGGAGTTATCGGTCCCGGTATTGGTATCGGTCTCATAGTGGCAAAGGCGGTTGAAGCGATTGGAAGAAACCCAGAAGCAGCAGGCAAGGTGCAGGCAACGATGTTCATCGGTATCGCGTTTACCGAAGCTCTCGCAATCTTTGCGCTCGTTATCGGCTTTATCCTTAAGTTCGCGTAGTCGTTTTCTCTAGCATCTCTTTATGGATCAAATTATTGAAGTCTTTGGCGTAAACTGGAAGCTCCTCCTTATTCAGGCGGTCAACTTTGGTTTGCTTCTCGCGATTCTGTATCGTTATCTTTACAAACCAGTTCTTCATATGGTGGATGTTCGTCGCGCGAAGATTGAAAATGCGATTAAGGATTCTGAGAGAATGGAGATGGAGCTCGGACAGGCGGAAGCAGAGAAGTCACGTATTCTGAGAGATGCGACACAAAAAGGAGACGACCTTATTGATGCTGCAAAGAAGCACGCAGAAACTTCGGAGATTACAATAATGAAAGATGCGCATAGAAAAGCGGTGCATCTTTTGAACGAAGCGGAGCGTCGCACCGCGCGCGAGCGCGAGGAGATGATTCAAAAAGCCGAGCGCGAGGTCGCGCGCATGGCGGTTCTCTCTGCGGAGAAAATCCTTCGTCAAGGAGCACTTAAAAAATAACTGGATGAAAGCATCATGGTACGCAGAGGCGCTTTACGGAGCGCTACAAGGAAAGCACGTGAAGACCGAGAGTGATTCTAGAAAAATCTTTACGCATTTTCGAAAAGTTGTCTCCGCGCGCGGACATGAAAGATTGCTACCTTTCGTCGCTCACGAACTTGAAAAAATAATGTCGCGTGAAAAAGACAAAAATGAAGTTGTTTTGGTAACAGCAGACAACAAAAGCGTGAGCAAGTGGGCGCATGCGTATGACCATTATGAAAGAGAGGGAGTTATACGCAAAGGCGCGACACGCCGTGATGTAGTGGACGAAACAATAGTTGGAGGGTTTCAAATAAGAACAAAAGACACTCTGATAGACGGCAGTTACAAAAAATCCCTCGTAGAACTTTACAGAAACATTACTAATTAAAATGACCATGAATACTATCCTCATAGAAAAAATCAGAAAGGAAATAGAAGCGCTTGAGCCAAAGACATCGGTGGAGCGTGTTGGCACTGTTGTTAAGGCAGGCGACGGCATCGCCGAGATTGACGGACTTCAAAACGCGATGATGGCGGAAATGGTTGTGTTTGAACCTGCCGGCAAGAAGGCGCTCAAGGATACTCTTGACTCCGAGCCAATCGTCGGCTTCGTTCTTAACCTTGAAGAGGATTATGTAAAGGCCGTTATTTTGTCTGGCGCGGAGCGTGTTGTTGAAGGTATGGTTGTAAAAGGCACAGGGAAAACTCTATCTATTCCCGTATCAACTGGAATGATTGGCCGTGTGGTGAACGCGCTCGGTGAGCCTGTTGACGGCAAAGGGGCTATCAAAGAGGAAGGAAGAATGCCTATTGAGCGCATCGCTTTTGGAGTTATTGACCGCGCGGGAGTGGATACGCCGGTGCACACAGGCATCAAAGCTATTGACTCTATGATTCCAGTTGGGCGAGGACAGCGCGAGCTTATCATTGGTGACCGTGGCACAGGGAAGACCGCCATCGCCCTTGATACTATTTTAAATCAAATCACAGAGCCAAAAGAAACACGCCCTATTTGTATTTATGTTGCTATTGGTCAAAAGGAGTCAAAGATCGCGCGCATCGTGGGCGAGCTAGAGGAACGTGGAGCTATGGCATACACGATTGTTGTTGTCGCTGGTGCATCGGAAGCGGCTGCGCTTCAATATCTCGCGCCATTTACCGGTGCTACAATCGGTGAGTTTTTTATGTTGAAGGGCAAAGACGCTGTTGCAGTGTACGACGACCTTTCCAAGCACGCAGTTGCGTATCGCCAGATGTCGCTCCTCCTTCGCCGTCCACCTGGACGCGAGGCGTATCCGGGAGATATTTTTTATTTGCACTCTCGTCTTCTGGAGCGCGCCGCAAAACTCTCGGACAAGCTCGGCGGTGGGTCACTAACAGCGCTTCCTATTATTGAAACACAGCAAGGCGACGTGTCCGCGTACATTCCTACGAACGTGATTTCAATTACAGACGGGCAGATTTATTTGGACACTGACCTTTTCAACAAAGGCATGCGTCCCGCGGTAAACGTTGGTCTCTCGGTGTCACGCGTGGGTTCAAATGCTCAAACAAAAGCGATGAAGAAAGTTGCCGGGAAGATTCGTTTGGAGCTTGCGCAATTTCGCGAGCTTGAAGCGTTTATGCAGTTTGCGTCTGACTTGGACAAGGAAACAAAAGATCGCATTGAAAAAGGTCGACGTCTTTCGGAGCTATTGAAGCAGACAAACGGGAAACCGCTTTCATTTGAAAAGGAAGTCATCGTTATTTTTGCTGGCATCTCCGGAATTATTGACAAGGTCAAGGTTGAGGACATGCGTCTTTTTGAGGACAAACTTTCAGAATACTTTGACCATCATGCAAAGGGTATCGTAGAGGCGATTAGAAAAGATCGTGCGATAGCAGAACAAACAGAGGCAAATTTGAAACTTGCTCTTGCGGATTTTGTAACATCGCACCCAGAACTCTTCATCGTTCACTAGTAGTATTTTCTAAAAACTAAAACCTACAAACTAACACCTACCCAAATGTCATCCCTTCGCGCGATAAAAGGAAAAATACGCTCTGTGCAAAAGACGCACCAAGTTACAAAAGCTATGGAGGCTGTTTCTGGTGTAAAGATGCGCAAAGCGCAGTTGTCCGCGCTTACAGCGCGTCCATATGCTATGGCGGCGTTTAGAATTCTTTCTCGCATCTCGCACTCAGTTGATATTGCTCGCCATCCGCTTGTTGCGGTGCGTCCCGTGAGTAGCGTGCTTTTAGTTATTGTGACGAGCGACAAAGGACTTGCCGGCGGGCTTAACAGTGGGGCAACAAAGTGCGCTCTATCTTCTCTCTCGGACAGATACATTTCTCGCGAGAACACAGGTGTTATTGCTATTGGTCGCAAAGGCGAGGAGTTTTTTGCGCGTCGTGGGTATATTATGGAAAAGCATATCGAAACAATGAAAGACGAAAGCGCCATCGGTGATTTTTCTGGGGTCGTGTCGCTCATAACTGACTTGTTTACAAATGGAAAGTACGACGAGTGTATGCTAGTGTACACAAACTTCCGCTCAACATTTGAACAGGAACCAGTTTCGCGCTTGCTTCTTCCTCTTTCTGTGGAGGGACTTACAACAATGATAAAGGGCATCGTGCCAGAGAAGGGCGCGTTTGCTGAAACCAACGTTGATATTGAAAAGGAATCGGCGCCGGCTGACTATTTGTTTGAACCATCTCCAGAGGCGGTGTTTGAAACACTCATCCCGCGACTCCTCGCTATTGAGCTCCATCATGCTTTTCTGGAAGCAAAGGCGTCCGAGCATTCGGCGCGAATGGTCGCTATGCGAAATGCTTCTGATAAGGCCGAGGAAGTGACATTCTCACTCACGCGTCAGTACAACAAAGCCCGTCAAGGCGCGATAACGAGAGAGATGAGTGAGATTATCGGAGGGATTGAAGCGATGAAGTAATTAACAGACCACAGGAAATTTTAATAAAAATATTATGAACACAGGAACAATTAAACAAATCGTCGGACCGGTCGTAGATGTGTATTTTGAGCACAACATTCCAGAGGTAGAACACGCGCTCACTGTTGAGTGGGTGGGGGAGAACAATGAGAAGCGAAAGATTACGCTAGAGGTTGCGCAACACCTTGGGCTTGGGCGCGTGCGCGCTATCGCTTTGGATTCTACAGAGGGTCTTCGTCGCGACGTGGAAGTGAAAAACACCGGCGCTCCTGTTTCTGTTCCTGTGGGCGAGGCGGTGCTCGGACGACTTTTTAATGTGCTTGGCGAAACCATTGACGGCGGAGCATCCTTGCCTCCAAAAACAGGGCGTAAATCCATTCACCGCAAACCGCCGGCATTTAAGGAGCAAAAAACAAAGACTGAGATTTTTGAAACTGGCATCAAGGCTATTGACCTCATGGCTCCGTTCGTAAAGGGAGGAAAGGTAGGTCTCTTTGGTGGCGCGGGAGTGGGAAAGACAGTTATCATTCAGGAGCTTATCCGAAACGTGGCGACAGAGCACGGCGGATATTCTGTGTTTGCAGGTGTCGGCGAGCGTGTGCGTGAGGGTAACGACCTTTATCACGAAATGAAAGATTCAGGAGTGCTTGCAAAAACAGCTCTTGTGTTTGGACAGATGAACGAGGTACCGGGCGCTCGCGCGCGAGTGGCGCTTTCTGGGCTCACAATGGCAGAGCATTTTCGCGACGCTGGTGGTAAGGACACGCTTCTTTTTATGGATAATATTTTCCGCTTCATTCAGGCAGGCGCAGAAGTTTCCGCTCTGCTTGGACGTGTGCCATCTGCGGTGGGCTATCAGCCAACGCTTGCCGAGGAAATGGGTAAGCTTCAGGAGCGAATTGCTTCCACCACAAAAGGTTCTATCACCTCTGTCCAAGCTGTGTACGTGCCTGCAGATGACCTCACCGACCCTGCGCCGGCAACAACTTTCTCTCACTTGGACTCTACGGTCGTGCTTTCTCGCGCGCTCGCATCTCTCGGTATTTACCCGGCTATTGACCCACTTGACTCTACCTCTGGCGCGCTTGATCCGCAGATAGTCGGAGAGCGTCATTACAAAGTGGCAATGGAGACACGCAAGGTGCTTCAGCGTTACAAGGACCTTCAGGATATTATTGCAATTCTCGGTATTGAGGAACTTTCAGATGATGACAAGCTCGCGGTGAATCGCGCGCGAAAGATTCAGCGTTTCCTTTCCCAGCCATTTTTCGTTGGTGAGGTTTTCACCGGAACTCCAGGCAAGTATGTAAAACTTGAGGACACGCTTGACGGTTTTGAGCAGATCCTTCTCGGCAAGTTTGATGATGTGAATGAGTCGGCATTCTATATGAAGGGGACTATTGATGATGTGAAATAATATGTCAATGAAGCTAACCATCGCAAAAGTGGACGAAGTGCTCTTTAAAGGAGAAGCAGAGAGCTTGTTTTGCACTGGCGGAATGGGCGACCTTACTATTCTTCCTCACCATGCGCCTCTTGCGACGCCTCTCAAAAAGGGTGTTCTAAAAATTGTTGACAGCGAAGGCAAGGAAATTATAATTCCCGTGGAGAGCGGAATATTGGAAGTGGCTCATAATGAGGCGACAGTCATTTTGTAGAAAACTAAACTAAACTAAACTAAAAAATCAGATGCATAATAAGCTCACGACCGTGAGCTTATTATGCATCTATTTAATCCCTATTCCAGGCCATTAAGAAGCCTAGGAATTTTTTTAAAATCCTCTTTCAGAACTTCGCGCAGGGAGCCGTTGTAGAGAGCAGCAGCAGGGTGATAGAGAGGGAGGAAATTGCGAACCCTGCCAAAGTGATTTCCTGTAATTAGAACACCATGCGCTTCAGAGATTTTTTCTTCAGGGAAGAAATGATTCATTGAGTGGCGACCGAGAAAAACAATAAGCGCTGGGTCTATGAGTTTGATTTCCTCTTCAAGCCACTTTGCGCAGTCAGAAATTTCTTTAGATGTCGGGTCGCGATTTTCTGGCGGGCGATATTTCACGATGTTGGTAATGTACACATCATCGCGTTTCATTTTTATACTCTCAAGCATCTCAGATAGAAATTTCCCCGCGGAGCCGACGAATGTGCGACCATCTTTGTCCTCCTTTGCTCCTGGCGCTTCGCCGATAAATACGATTTGCGCGTTTGCATTGCCGTCACCAGGAACACCCTGTGTGGAGGAATATCTCAGCCTACAGGTACATTCCTGAAGCCATTTTTTGTGGAGTTTTTTGAGTGCCTCATCTTTTGACATCTGCTTATATTAGCACCTTGCCATCCGTGTGGTAAACAACAAAAAAACATCATTTTTGTGATGTTTTTTTGTTGTTCGAACTTTCTAAACCCGTCAGAATACTTTTTCTCAGTTGGAATTTTTTAAGCTTTTAAAAATTTTAGAATTCTGGCGCCGTCGCGTTTAAACTCTCTTTGAAAAATATATTATTGCCGGGTTTCGAATTATTTTTTAGTACTTGTTCACGCTTTACTTTTTACATAATCGCTAGTCGGTTTTACCCTTCACAAGTACTACCTATAGTCTAGTATGTATATTTACAATCTACAATGACTAGTTATCCACAAGTGACGATTTTTTCTTTTGCTCGACAAAAGAGTAAAAATTGCGTCGAAAATGCCCACATTTTTGACGTGGTAATAGACAAAAGGAGACCTAGGTAATAAATGCGAGCGAGGTGGATATTGTACCCAGTTATATCATCAAACAAGGAGTGTCGCAAACATAACAATGTTTATGACATCCGAGTGCCGATGATATATAGTAATCTATATATCATCAAACGAGGAGTGTCGGAGATTATCTCTACCTTGAGAGAACCGGAATGTCCGATTGTGGCATGTAATCCGAGCTAGGTTTTTAGAAGGGTGTCAAACGCGTAGTTGCGGTTGGCATCTTATTATTTTAAAAAACTTGATTTTTAATGATTTTCGTTGTAATATTGGAAACTTATGAAATGGGTTATTTTTACAGGAACATGGCGACTTGTGAACAAAGAAGTCGAAAATGATGTCCGTCACGCTGCACGTGAGGTTTTTGAGCGAGGAGACGGACTTGTTACTGGAGGCGCCACTGGTGTCGATTTTTTTGCTATGGATGAGTTCCTAAAACTAAATCCTGAATGTACGCGTATTAGAATTTTCATTCCTGCACGACTTCCTCACTTTATCGATGACTATAGAAAAAACTGGAAACATAGCCCTGTTGAGGATGTAGATATTGATAACCTGGAATATCTTCTTAAAATAATTAAAGAGAGAAACCCTAGCGCAGTTTTTGAGGTGAGAAAAGATAGCGGGGATATCACGCAGGCTGAGTACGACCTTCGTCATAATGAAGAAGTAACATTTTCAGATGAGGTATACGCGTTCCAAGTAAACAATAGTAGTGGTACCAGCGATACAATTACAAAGGCGAGGGCTGCTGGACTGCCAATCGGTCTCCATAAAACTTACAAGATTAAGGAGTAGTTTGTGGTAGAATCACATTATATGGTAGCTCAAAAACCTACAAAAAAAGCCAAGTCTACCTCTTGGGGAGGAGTGGCGCATTGGTACGACACGCTTCTTGCTGGTGATGATACCTACCAGGCGAAGGTGATACTTCCTAATCTGTTGAGGGCAATGAGTGACAAGAAAGGCTCGCCCACCGAAACTTTTGAAGGAAAAAGTTTGGCGGGGAACAAGGTGCTTGACCTCGCGTGCGGGCAGGGGTTTTTCGCTCGCGCATTTTTTCAGGAAGGCGCGGATACTACTGGAGTGGACCTCGGGAAGCAACTTATCCTCATTGCAAAAAAAGAGTCACCAAAAGAAATTAAATATTTTCCTCACTCCGCTGAGGACCTCTCGCTTTTTGAAGACCACTCATTTGATAAAATTGCGATTGTGCTTGCGATACAAAATATAGAAGCTCCTCACAAAGTTTTTAAGGAGTGCGTGCGCGTGCTTAAACCTCACGGGAAGCTTTTTATCGTCCTCAACCATCCAGCATTTCGTGTTCCAAAAGCAAGCGCATGGGGCTATGACGATGAAGCAAAAACACAGTATCGACGAGTGGATAGCTACATGTCAGAGTCAAAGGTGGAGATTGAAATGAATCCAAGTAAGCGTGGTGGGCCAACGACCGTTTCTTTCCACCGTCCGCTCCAATACTATTTCAAGACACTCGCGAACAGCGGGTTCGTCGTTGCTCGATTGGAAGAATGGCTCTCTCACAGAGAAAGCGAGTTTGGTCCAAGAAAGAAAGCAGAGGATAGAGCGAGAAAAGAGATACCAATGTTTCTCTTTCTTGAGGTGTTAAAAAAATAAAGCAATGCTGGCATCACTAATAAAAATTCTTGCGGGAATTTTGGCGCTTATAGGGGCGGGAGCGCTTTCGTACACGTACCTCGGGGAGACTTTTGCGCCGAGAGAGATAGTGCAAGAAATGCCAGTTGTTGCGAAAAAGGAGCAATCAAGTCCACGGCCAAGCCGAGAAACAGCTGTTTCTACATCCACGCAAGCAACAGTAAAAAAGGTCGTACCAAAAACGACAACCGCAACTGCGACAGCAACCGCAACTGCGACAAACGGCAGTCTTGTACCAAAAACAGCAGTGGTAGAGAAGTCTGTTGTTGCTCCTGGCCCACTTCGTGCGATTACACAGACTACAAACGCGACAGACCTTACCGCGCGAGGAATCATAGAACGCACAAACATAGAACGCGCGCAAAATGGAGCATTGCCGGCGCTTACTGAAAATACTCTTCTAAATCGTGATGCTCAGATGAAAGTTGATGACATGTTTGCGAAACAATATTTTGAACACGTGTCGCCAACTGGTGTGGGTCCTTCGGATTTGGCTCAGGCTGTCGGGTACGCGTATGTGACAGTAGGAGAGAACCTCGCTCTAGGAGATTTTGCGGGCGACACTGGAGTGGTGACAGCGTGGATGAACAGCCCTGGTCATCGCGCGAATATTTTGAATACGCATTATATGGAGATCGGCGTTGCTGTTGGTAAAGGAATGTATGAGGGTCACATGACATGGCTCGCCGTGCAAAGTTTCGGGCTTCCGCTGTCCGCGTGCCCAGCAACAGATCAAACACTTAAGGCTCAGATTGATTCAAGTAGCGCAACGATAGCGAGTTTGCGCTCCCAGCTCGACGCAAAGAAGGCCCAGCTTGATGCTACGTCGCAACATGACCCAAATTACAATACATATGTAAATGAATACAACGCGCTGGTGCCACAATACAACTCGCTCGTGGAGGCAAACAGAGTTGCAGTTGCAACATACAATGCGGGTGTGCAGGCGTTCAACGCATGCATCAGCGCAGTCAGCGGGCATTAGTTTTTCTCCTGTTTACTGCTATACACGTATAATATACTATAGTATATTATACGTGTATAGCAGTAGCAGGATTCATCTCTGTTAATTTTTTGTTTGTAAAACCGATTTTTTTCTGCTAATATCGTCAGATATGATAAAAGAATTTTTACTTAAACAAGTTATCAAACGCCAACTCAAAGGCGTGCCAGAGGCAGAAATTGACCGCATCATCGGGCTTGTAGAAAAGAACCCAGAGCTTTTTAAAAAGATTGGTGACGAAATAAAGGCCAAGGTGAAAGCTGGCCGTTCAGAACAAGCCGCTTCTATGGAGGTGATGAGGGCTCACCAAGGCGAACTTCAGAAAGTACTACAAAAGTAATATGGCGCTCGCAATAGGTATCGTCGGACTTCCAAATGTCGGCAAGTCCACTCTTTTTAACGCACTAACGAAAAAATCTGTTCCCGCAGAGAACTATCCTTTTTGCACAATAGACCCATCAGTGGGTGTTGTTGCTGTGCCTGATGTGCGCCTGCATAAGCTTGCGGAGTTTTCAAAAACGCAAAAGACAATTCCAGCAGCGGTGGAGTTTGTGGATATTGCCGGACTCGTGAAAGGAGCTAGTGAAGGTGAAGGTTTGGGAAATCAGTTTCTTTCAAATATTCGGGAGACGGATGCCATTGCAGAAGTAGTGCGTATTTTTGAGGACGACAACGTGATACATGTGCACGGCAAAGTTGACCCTGTGTCAGATATTGAAACAATAAACCTTGAGCTTATTATTGCCGACGAACAAACAGTGACCAAACGTCTCGCGAATATTGAGAAGGATGTGAAGCGTGGCGACAAAGATGCAATAAAAGAAAAAGATATTTTGCAAAAAATTTCAAATACGCTAGTGCAAGGAAAACTCGCGCGTACGGTGCCGCTTACAGACGAGGAGGCGCTCATTGCGCGCGCAATGCACCTGCTTACAATGAAACCTATTTTATATGTGCTTAACAAAAAGGCTGGCGGTAAGAATTTGGATGAAATAAATGACCCGCGCTATTTGGCACTTTTGGAATACTTGAAGACGCTCGGCGCTCACTATGTGGTAGTGGATGCAGGAGTGGAACACGAGCTATCAGCATTTGAGGGTGAAGAAAAAGAAATGTTCCGCGCAGAACTTGGCTCAAAAAATGACGGCATCAATGATTTGATTACAGAGGGGTATAAGATGCTTGGGCTTGAAACATATTTTACAACTGGAGAAAAGGAAACCCGCGCATGGACTATTAAAAAGGGAAGTACCGCACCAGTGGCAGGAATGGCAATTCACACGGACTTCAAAGATAAATTTATTCGCGCGGAGATTATTTTCTGGAGGGATTTACTTGATGCAGGCTCGTTTGCGAATGCAAAGGAGAAGGGGCAGTTACGAATTGAAGGGAAGGAGTATATTGTCCGCGATGGCGATGTCATCGAGTTTAGAGTCTAAATTATCTCAACCTGCTTTGTTGTAGAAAATTTTTCCTCCACGCAATGTACATTTGTACATTTTGGTCGTAAAAATTTTCTACGCCTCGCATCTTGAGCAATTTAGAACCTAAACAGATGTAGTCGTTTTTTTGTATAAAAGACGACTACATTATCTTTCTCAGAGCGAGGGATACCTTTTGTCTGAATAAGCGTATTTAAAAGCAGAAACACCATTTGCATAAATGGTGTTTCTGCTTTTCCTTTAAGCGAGCTAGATTGCTTTTTAGGGGGTTTTGAGCGTGGCGACGCGAAAACTTCAGATTTTTTTAAGCTTCAAAAAAGTCGTACCCTAAAAAGGAATTTAGTGAGCGACCTCTATTTTCTCACGAATGCTTCACGTGGAGAAAGTTTGGATGCGTTGCGCGCAGGGAGAGCGCCAGAGATGATTCCGATACACGAGGAGAGGATAATAGTTGCTATGGCAAACCACGCTGGTGTGATGAAGAGCGTGAGGGCTTTACTGCCGAGGTTTTGAGAAAGTGTGCTCATAACAAAGTTGATTGCCGCGCCTCCACCCATACCGATAGCGACTCCGGAGAGTCCTCCTAGAAACCCGATAATGAAGGATTCCATCAGGAACAAGTTTTGCACATCGCCGTCTGTCGCGCCGAGGGATTTCATAACACCCACTTCGTAAATACGCTCAAGGAAGCCAACGATCATAGTATTGAACATTCCGATAGCGGACACAATGAGAGCTGCGGTTCCGAAAACCATGAGCACAGTTGTGATCGCGTTTGTAATTTTGCGCGCTTGATTCACGAGGTCAATTTTCGCGCTTACAAGGAAACCTTCTTTGTCCAATTTGTCACGGAGTGGCTCCACTAGGTCCACATTGCGCGCCTTGATGAGCAAACTTTTTAGAGCTGTTGGTTCTTTTGAAACTGACGAGTAGGGAATATACGCAAGAGGCGGTTCATTTTCGTCGGTAATAACTCCACGAATTTGCAGTTTAGAAATAAGGACCTCTTCCGTGCTTCCATCTGATTTTGGGTAATAAACTTTTCCAACAACTTCTTTTCCAATAATTGTCTCATCCACAGTGAGTCCGAGAAGCTTAAGAGCCTGCGCAGATAGTACGACCCCAGGATTGTCTTCGTTGAATACATCGCCGATGTCAGGATACACACCCGCGAATCTGAAATATGAGGAACGAACGACGCGTGTCACAGGGATGAGGCCAGGCGCTCCGCCGGCAATAGAAAGTTCACCAGAGAATTCTGTGACTGGGCTTATTGCGTCCACCTCCTCATTTGTTTTTATCTCCTCCATTTTTTCCAAGTCAATTCCTTTTCCTGCTTCGCTCGGATATGCTGCCTCTAGGGTCATCAGGGAGTCTTCGCTTGTAATGAGGTTCCCAATCAAAATGTACTGAAGTCCATAACCTAGAGACACAAGGAACACGACGGTGCCGATACCAACGGACATACCGAGCACGGTTAGAATTGTACGAGTGGGTTTTGTGCGGAAAACACGGAGGGAGAGCTTGAGCAGATCCCAAGCAGAAAGACTGTGGTCCGTCTTTACCTCAAGTTTTGCTGGTGGTTTCTGGATATTTTGTTCCATATTATATTTTAATGAAATACTTGCAGGTTCTTGCCGGTGAGAATTGTCTCAAGCTTTTCTGAAATTGTTCTCACTGTTCCTGGCGCGAGACCAACTCCAAAGTCTGAACGTGAAAGCTCTAGCACTTGGCGGAAGTTTTCCGGACTGATGATATTTCTGAAGCGGTCTTCAACTGCTTCGTCAAATCGCACAATTTGAATGTCTGAAAGTATGCCTTTGTAGTCCTCTAACAGCCATGAACGCATTTTTGAAACTTCCTCATAGAGCGGAGTCTCGGGATCTTTTTGCAGATCTGTGTAAACATCCTCAACTGTCTTTCTTTTTTCTACAATATCCTCCGCTGTTTTTGCGATTGCGGTAGCGCGTTGTTTCCATAGACCAACTCCGCCCTCCTTGTATGGGCTGTCTAGAAAATCAATAAATGTCGGCGTGTCTATCTCGCCAGAAAGTCTCTTTGCGAGAAACATTTCAAAACGTTTAATCTCGTCTCCCGAGAATCCGCGCATAAGCATGTACGAAAGCGAGCGAGCCATTAGACGCTCCGGAGTAACCTCTGGGAAAAGGTTGTGATACAAATGTTCTGAAAGTTTCTTTTGAGCTTCTTTCTTTTTTTCTGGCTGTTCTTTTTTAATCAGCTCTCCGTCTTTTAGATAAAAGATTGTTCGCGCGTCACGCAAACTCCACGATTCGTGCGTAACCATAATAATAGTGCGACCGTCTTTCTCGTTGAGTTCCTTCAAAAATTCCAACGCCCTGTTTGCGTTTTCGGAGTCCAGGTTACCGAGCGGTTCGTCCGCGATAATTAGAGGGGGGTTGTTTGCAAGCGCGCGGGCGATACTGACGCGCTGTTGTTGTCCGCCAGAAAGTTCTGAGGGGAAACGTTCCGCGTATTTCGTCATCGCAAATCTATCAAGGAGTTTCATCGCTTCTTTTCTGCGACGGTCAACATTGATACCTAGGAAAGCCATAGGAAGTGCTACGTTGTCCAAAACCGTGAGCGAAGGGAGAAGGTTGAACTGCTGGAAAATAATTCCCACACCAATCTGACGGTAAACAGCGAGCTCTTTTTTTGAAAGTCCACGAAGGTCGCGTCCGTTGATGAGGATATGCCCTTCGTCAGCGTTTTCAGTTTCAATACCCCCAATCAAATACGTGAGAGTTGTTTTTCCGCAACCAGATGGGCCGAAAAATGCCGCGTAACCCCCGCGTTCAATTTCGAGGTTTATGTCTTTCAGCGCGTGCACCTCCGATGGTTTGCCACGGTTGTAGTAGAAGTTTATACCTTCAAGTTTTACGAGTGGAGTGCTCATAGCTTTATGAATTATCAAACGAACGAATGATTTGAATTAGGTCTTGTGGCATATTTTCGCCCTTTTGAAGATACATCTCCGCGCCGAGTGACATTGCCTGCGCGCGGTATTCCTCCTCGTTGTAGCCTGAGAAAATAACAACGCGAATTGACTGTGTTGCTTGATCGCCTTTGATGCGACGAAGGAGTGAAAATCCTGCTTCAGCGCTCGTTTCTTTTTTGCCGTCCTTTGTGAATGGCATCACGAGTCCTGTAAAGATGATGTCTGGGCGCGTGGATGTATTGTCTATGAAAACGAACGCTTCGTCTGTGGTGCCGACCGTGTTTAGCTCGTATTTATCGTCTAGTCCATGAAGCCAAAAAACATTTGAAAACATCAAACGAACAATTTCGTTGTCATCTATTAGGAGAATCTTCTTTTTCTGCGCTTCCATTGGTATTTATTCTATCACATAGTAGTTGCGGTATGGAAGTTTTTTCGGGTTGCGACTAGCGTTTTTGTGGGGTACAATTATGTATATGGAAAATACACAAAAACCTAGAACCTCGCCAAAAGACTTCTTTCTTTATTTCGGCGCGATTGTAACACTATATATAAGCGTCGTCAGCATCTTGACGCTCCTTTTTGAAGTTATCAATCAGCTTTATCCTAAGCCCTTTGAATATGTTGATCCGTATGCCGGTGGCGTGTCTTTGGCTATTGCGATGCTCATAGTTGCGTTCCCTCTCTATATTCTTTTTATGCGCATCACGTCGCGCGCAGAATCCGAGTTCCCAGAGAAGAGGGAATTGTCGGTGCGAAAGTGGCTTGTGTACCTCACTTTATTTATTGCTGGCGCGGTGATAGCGGTTGACCTCATTGTTCTACTTCAAACGTTTTTTGCCGGCGAGGAAATCACCCTTGCTTTTGCCCTCAAAGTAATCTCCATAATCCTCGTGCTTTCGTCAGTGTTTGGGTATTACCTTTATGATATGCGTCATTTGGCTTTCGAAAGCGCGGGCATTCGTCAGCGTTTTGCCTATGGTTCTCTTGTGTTTGTGATACTTGCCGTCGTTGTGGGATTTTTTGTAATGGGTTCACCTTACGCGCAAAAAGAAAAACGTTTTGATGCGAATAGAGTGGATGGTTTGCAAACAATTCAAAATCAAATAATTTATTATTGGCAAGCGAAACAAAAACTTCCAGTAGTGTTGGATGACATCAAGGATCCATTGAGCGGTTTTGTAATGCCTGTTGACCCAACAACACAGGCGCAATATGAATACATTGTTAAGGGAAAGTATTCATTCCAACTATGCGCGACATTTAGCAAGGAAACTCCAGAGGGAATAGCCGTAGAGGATTTTTCTCGTCCTGTTTCTGTGTATAAAACTTCGACAAATGAAAACTGGCAACACGGAGCAGGGAGAGTATGTTTTGACCGCACTCTTGACCCAGAGCTCTATCCTCCGCTTAGCGCTAATGGAAAACCTGTAGCAGTTCCTATCCGTTAAAACAATCAATACAGTCGCCGAGCGCCAATATTGGTGCTCGGCGACTGTTTTGCTACAATGTGTCTAATGTCTGAAAAGTACGATCATCTTAAAATAGAGAAAAAGTGGCAGGCCGAATGGGAGTCGGCTGGAATGTACCGCGCAAACGAAAACTCAAACCTGCCTAAAAAATACGTGCTGGATATGTTTCCGTATCCATCGGGAGAGGGGTTGCACCTTGGGCATGTAGAAAACTATACAGCGACCTGTATATATTCTCGTTATTTGAGGATGAAGGGTTTTAATGTGATGCACCCGATTGGCTGGGATGCTTTTGGTTTGCCTGCAGAAAACTACGCTATCAAGACTGGCACTCATCCTGACATTAGTACACATCAGAATATCAAAAATTTTATTGGTCAGATGAAGAGTCTTGGCTTTTCATCTGACTGGTCGCGCGAGATTGATACGTCATCCCCTGAATATTATCGATGGACACAGTGGTTTTTCTTGCTTCTTTACAAAAATGGTCTTGCATACAAAAAGAAGGCGAAGGTAAATTGGTGTGAATCGTGCAAAACTGTTCTTGCAAACGAGCAGGCCGAGAATGGTATTTGTGAAAGGTGCAAGAACGAAGTTATACAAAAAGATTTAGAGCAGTGGTTTTTTAAAATTACTGATTATGCTGACGAGCTCATTGACGATCTTAGTAATGTTGATTGGCCTTCGTCTACAATCTCTGCTCAGCGAAACTGGATTGGAAAAAGCGAGGGTGTGGAGTTCAATATGGAAATTTCAGATGTAAATGAATCAATTGCTGTGTACACGACTCGTATCGACACTGTGTTCGGAATGACGTATGTGGTTCTGGCTCCAGAACACCCGCTTATTCAAAGACTTCGAGCAACTGTTAAAAATAGCGATGAAATTGATGCGTACATTAAAGAAACCAGTAAGAAGACTGAGCTTGAGCGTACAGAACTCGCAAAAGAAAAAACAGGAGTAAAGCTTGAGGGGATTTTTGCGGTTAACTCATTTACTAATGAACCTGTGCCAGTGTTCATTGCTGATTATGTGCTTAACAACTACGGTACAGGAGCAGTAATGGCAGTACCAGCGCACGATGAACGCGATTTTATTTTTGCGAAAAAATATAATTTGCCAATTAAACAGGTTGTTGCGCCAATCTTTGTTGATAAGGTGAATCCTCCCAAAGAAGGAGCAGAAAATACTGTTCGCCATGGGGTCATCGTTATGGTTAAACATTGGTCTGAAGACAAATATCTGATTGATTATTCGCCAAAGTTTAATTGGAAGTGCTTGTTTACTGGCGGTATCGATGAAAATGAGGACCCGCTGGTCGCTGCTACACGAGAAATGAGAGAGGAAACAGGATATCAAAACGTAAAGGAAATTCACTATATCCCACTTGAGCATATTGATAAATTTAACGCACCACATAAGGGTGTTAACCGTGTTGCGCACCAAAAAAATATTTTTATACAACTTGCTGACGGTGAAACCATAGAAAGGACTGATGAGGAAAAGGAGTTGCATCACATTAGCTGGCTCACAAAGGATGAAATGCTAAATACGATTTCTCTCCCTAATCACTTATACATTTTTAGTACAGAACTTTTGGGTGGGCAACCAATCATCGATGAAGGGATGCTCTTTAATTCGGGGGAATTCTCTGATATGTCGTCAGCAGACGCTCGTGAAAAGATGGCTTTGTGGATGGAAGAAAAAAAGATTGGTTTCAAAAAAGTGAATTATCGTTTGCGTGATTGGCTTGTATCAAGGCAGCGCTATTGGGGCGCGCCTATTCCAATTATTTATTGTACTGACTGTGGAGAGATGCCAGTACCAGAAGAAAATCTTCCTGTGCTTCTTCCTACGGATGTTGATTTTCGTCCAACAGGAGAATCTCCACTCAAATACTCAAAAACATTTAATGATGTTGTGTGTCCAACATGCAAAAAACCAGCACGACGTGAGGCGGACACAATGGACACTTTTGTTTGTTCGAGCTGGTACTATTTCCGTTTTGCAGACCCAAAAAATAATAAAGAATTTGCATCACGTGAATCTATTGAAAAGTGGCTTCCTGTAGATATGTACATGGGTGGGGCAGAACACACTGTGCTTCACCTTATGTACGCAAGATTTTTTACAAAGGTATTGAAGAAACTTGGCTACATTAATTTTGATGAGCCATTTACAAAGCTCCGTCATCAGGGAATGATTCTTGCAGAAGACGGACGCAAGATGTCCAAGTCGCTCGGGAATGTTATCAACCCGAACGACATAGTCTCTGAATACGGAGCAGACACACTACGTCTCCATGAAATGTTTCTTGGGCCACTTGAAGATATGAAGGCGTGGAATTCGGCTACAATCATCGGACCGCGACGTTTTTTGGAGCGGGTGTGGAAATTGAAGGAAAAGGTTTCTAGTAATGTAGAAATAAAAGACGAAGCGATTGTTCACAAAACTATCCAAAAAGTAGGGGGGGATATTGAGGAGTTTAGTTTCAATACCGCCATTTCTGCGATGATGATTTTAGTTAATGAAATTGAGAAACTAGAGGCGATTCCAAGGAGCGCGTATGAAACTCTGCTCATGCTTCTTGCTCCATTCGCGCCACACATTACAGAGGAGATATGGCATGAAATAGGGAATAAAGAGTCAATTCACCTTGCAAAATGGCCAATTTTTGATGCTTCCAAGTGCGTGGCGAGCGAGGTTACTATTGCCATTCAGGTCGGCGGAAAGCTTCGCGACACTATAATTCTGCCTTCGGACACATCAGAGGAGGCTCTAAAAGAGTTTGCCCTAGCGCGTCCCGCAATAGTAAAATGGGTGGATGGCAATACGATAAGGAAGATTATTTATGTAAAAGGCAGACTTATCAATATTGTCGTTGGGGAAGGGCTTGACTCATAACTCCTTTGATGATATAAAGGAAGTACTGTGTATTCACAAAAATTAATTAACACAATATTTTAATAGTAACCACATATGGCAGCCATTACATTTAAACCAAAACAAGTCGTAAAGCGTCTTCTCGCATCTCTCTCTCCGCGCGCTCTTGATGTTATGACCAAGCGCTATGGCTTGGGTGAAAGCGTTGACCGAATGACCTTGGAGGGTATTGGCAAGACATATGGCATCACTCGCGAGCGTGTTCGTCAGATTGAAAATTTTGCTTTGAGCGCTATCAAAAAGTCTGATGCATTTAAAAAAGAGCATGCTGTATTTGAGGAGCTTAACAAGCTTGTTGTATCTATGGGCGGAGTGGTGTGCGAAGAAGATTTCTTGATGCACATTTCTAAAGACGAAAGCACTCAAAATTATTTGTTCTTCCTCCTCGTTCTCGGTGATCAGTTTAGGCGCGAAAAAGAAGATGAAAACTTCCGTCACCGCTGGATTGTGGATGACAAAGTGTCAATGAAGGTTCATGAGGCTATTCGCGAGTTGTACAAAACTCTTTCACACGAGGATTTGGTTCCAGAAGGCGAAATCGTCGCTTCATTTTTGGAGCACCTCAAGGATGTTTCAGAGGAATATAAAAACGAGGAGATTACAAAGCGATGGCTCGCGCTCTCAAAGACAATCGCAAAAAATCCGCTTGGCGAGTGGGGTGTTGCCGAGTCACACAATGTAAACGCTCGCGGTATGCGCGACTACGCGTATTTGATAATTCGCAAGCACGGCTCCCCAATGCACTTTACAGAAGTTGCAAAATCAATCACTTCGGTATTCGGCAAAAAGGCTCACGTTGCAACCTGTCACAACGAGCTTATCAAGGACAACCGTTTTGTGCTCGTTGGTCGCGGTCTCTACGCGCTCTCGTCATGGGGTTATGAAAAAGGCGTTGTGAAGGATGTTATTGCAAAGGTTCTCAAGAAAGAAGGACCACTTTCAAAAAAGGATATTATTGACCGCGTGCTCAAGGAGCGTTATGTAAAGGAAAACACTGTGTTCGTAAATCTTCAGGATCCAAAGATGTTCAAGAGAACAAAGGAAGGGAAATACGCGTTAGCGTAAGATGGGGAACATTTGACATGTGACCACTAACAATTGACTCAAGCGCGTTTCCGCTTCGCGGAAACGCGCTTTATTGTTACATGTCAATTGTCAATTGTTCCCCGTGTGTTATCATAGTGGAATATGGATTTAATTCAGTCTCTCGGATTTAGCGAGCTATACGCGCAGGTTGCTTCTCTTCTATCAACTTTTTTTGCATGGTTCCCATATTGGGGTCCGGTCTTTTTAGGTTATTTGTTTCATCATCAGTGGATGCATTATGTGCAAGGACGATATATTGCGCGCGTTAATTGGATAATGCTTGAAATAAAGCTTCCGAAAGAAATTCACAAGACTCCTCTTGCAATGGAGATTATGCTAAACTCGCTCTACCAGATGTCCGCAAAGATTGTGTGGTGGGATAAGTATTGGAAGGGAAAGGTGAAAGATTGGTTTTCTTTAGAAATGGTTTCTATTGAAGGGAACGTAAAGTTTTTTATTCGCACCGGCGCTTTTTACAAAAATGTTATAGAGGCGCAACTCTACGCGCAGTATCCAGATATTGAAATACACGAGGTCCCGGACTACACGCGCTATGTGGATTATCGTGGAAAGGAAGGTGACTGGGAAATGATTAGCACAGAGTATGCGCTTACAAAAGAAGACGCATACCCAATCAAAACTTATGTTGACTATGGTATGGACAAGGAGGGTGTGAAAGAGGAGTTCAAAATTGACCCGCTCACTTCTATTATTGAGTACTTGGGATCAATCGGAAAAGACGAGCAGATTTGGATTCAAATACTTGTGCAGTCGGCGAGCAAGCGCCACAAAATAACATCAGGCAAGAAGAAAGGACAGATGGGTAACTGGCAGGATGAAGGAAAAGAAATTATTGACGAACTAACTAAACGCAATGAAAAAACCCCTGAAGGAACACCGTCCTTTAAGATGATGCTGACAACAAAGGGAGAAAACGAAATTATTGCTGCCGTTGAGCGGAATATGGGTAAGTTTGGTTTTGATTGTGGAATTCGGGCTGCATATTTTGGAAAGAAGGACAAAGCAGACTTCAGCCACATAAAAGCCCTCGGAGGTCTTCTTCGTCCTTTTACTACTTTCAATTTGAACGGATTCAAAGGCGGAGACCAAACATACGGCTGGGATTTTCCTTGGCAGGACTATGACAAGACTCGCCTTACTTGGAAAAAATTGGATATGTTTGAAGCTTACAAGCAACGCTCGTGGTTTCACTTGCCACGCAAATTGAAGCCGTTTGTTCTTACCACAGAGGAGCTCGCAACTATTTTTCACTTCCCAGGGGGTGTTGCTCAAACTCCGACATTCGGTCGCATTCCTTCGCGCAAGTCGGAAGCTCCAGTCAATTTGCCAGTTTAATCATTATGGAAACAACACCAACACCAGAAGAAAAAGTAACAGAAGAAGGATCCGGACGTTTTTCAAAGTTTCTGTCCTCGCTCGGCATTGAAGAGCGAGGCGCAAAAGTTTTAATTGTTACTGTGATTTTTATTGTCCTTTTTTCAGCGTACATTTCATTTCGCTTGATGGCGCCGTTTGGTTTCCCGGAAAATAAAATGATTACAGTAAAGAAGGGCGCTTCACTCACAGAGGTTTCCGCACTTCTTGATAAAGAAAATCTTATTCGTTCACAGAGTCTTTTTGAGTTTTGCGCTAAAGTAGTTGGTGGTACAAAGCCTGTGTCCGCGGGCCAGTATCTTTTTAAGGAGCCGATTTCCGCATGCACAATTGCCATCCGCATCGCTCGCAGTATTTCTGGCATCCCAGCTATAAAGGTAACCATTCCAGAGGGGATGTCCAACAAGGAAGTGTCTGAAGTGCTAGAGAAAAATATTCCGGGTTTTGACACGGCCTTTTTCCTGGAGCATGCGCGCTCGCAAGAAGGATTTCTTTTTCCAGACACGTACCTTTTCCCAGAAAATACCACAGCTCAAGGTGTAGAAACAATGATGATTGCTAATTTTAATAAAAAAATAGAGCCATGGACGGGAGCAATTGAGGCATCAAAGCATTCTTTACGCGATATTGTTAATATGGCATCTATTCTTGAAAGGGAGGCTTCTACTCCTGAGGATATGTCTCTCGTGTCCGGCGTGCTTTGGAACCGCATTTCAAAAGGGATGCCTCTTCAAGTAGACGCGACATTTATGTACCTACTAGGCAGGAAATCAAGCGAACTCACAACTGCTGATTTAAAAATTAAATCAGCATACAATACATACGTAAACAAAGGTCTTCCAGGAGGTCCTATCGGAAACCCAGGCATCACTGCTATTAGCGCGGCAATTAATCCAACAGCAACATCTTTTATGTATTATCTTTCAGATAAAGATGGCATGATGCACTACGCAAAAACATTTGATGAGCATGTGGCGAACAAAAACAAGTATCTGAGATAACATTTAACAACTAACCCTCCACCGAAATTCAAACCAGCAAATTCTCGCTATCGTGAGAATTTGCTGGAGGTAGTTGCGATTTTGATGGTATTCAAGTAGGGTAAACAAATGAATAGAAAGTCGAAGGGGAAAGTATATGTGGGAATGTCTGGCGGAGTAGACTCGTCAGTTTCCGCCGCGCTTTTACAAAAAGCAGGGTACGAAGTTACTGGGGTTTTTATGAAGGTTTGGCAACCGGATTTTTTGCCATGCACGTGGCGCGAGGAGCGTCTTGATGCAATGCGTGTGTCAGCGCACTTGGGCATTCCTCTCCTCACATGGGATTTTGAAGAGGAATACAAAGAGGGCGTTGCAGACTATATGATTGCCGAATACAAAGCAGGTCGTACTCCCAACCCTGATGTGATGTGTAACAAGGAGATTAAGTTTGGCGCGTTTTTTAGACGAGCCATGAAAGAAGGAGCGGACTTTGTGGCGACTGGGCATTATGCGCGCATTAACAAACAACAAACAACAAACAACAAACAACATGGTGCAATGGAAACGGGATTGTCGTCGGTTGTAAGTTGTAAGTTGTTAGTCGGAGTTGATGATACCAAGGATCAGTCATATTTCTTGTGGACACTTGGGCAGGAGCAGTTGAGTAAAACTTTTTTCCCGATTGGTGGATTTAAAAAGTCTGCTGTACGCGCGCTCGCAAAAAAGTTTGCGCTCCCTGTTGCTGAGAAGAAAGATAGTCAGGGGCTTTGCTTCGTGGGCAAGCTCGATATGAAGGATTTTCTCGCGCATTTCATAGAAGAGAAAGAGGGAAGTGTGCTGAACGAGAAAGGTGATGTCATCGGCACGCATCGTGGCGCGTATTTTTTTACGCTTGGCGAACGTCATGGATTTACAGTTACGAAAAAAGGAACGGATGACGCCCCGCTTTATGTTGTAGCAAAAGATTTTAAAAAAAATACTATTACTGTGGCTCCCCAAACTAGGAGTGATTTGGAGTGCGCCTCGCAGGAGCTACGAGCCGAGCAGGCGAGTTTTTGTAGTGGAGCGATTCCTGACACGACAAAGAAATATACCGCGCAGGTGCGTTATCACGGTGAGCAATATAAATGTAAGGTCACTACGGTGAATGAAAATTCTTTTACATTGAAACTTGAAAAACCGGCAGTTTTTGACGCAGGGCAGTCGGTAGTTTTGTATGATAGCGAGGAGTGCCTCGGTGGAGGAATTATCGAGTAAAATTCCAACTATACACGTATAATATACTATAGTATATTATACGTGTATAGTTGGAAGAAATGTGTTTGTGATACAATAAAAAGATGGATAAAAATCAGGATGACGTGTGGGTCATAAAAAGCACGGGCGAGCGTGAGCGATTTTCTCTTAATAAACTTCGTCGTTCGCTGACTCGTTCTGGCGCAGACGATGAAACTATAGAGCGTATAGTTGAGCACATTCTTCCGGAGCTTCACGAAGGGATGAAGACCTCGCAGATTTACAAGCACGCGTACTCAATTCTCAAGAAAAATAAATATCCTGCCGCTATTCGTTACTCGCTCCGAAAAGCCGTGCTTGAGCTCGGGCCAAGCGGATTTCCTTTTGAAAAATTTGTCGCGGAAGTTTTGCGTGGAAAGGGGTACACCGCGCAAACAGGTGTAATTCTCCCAGGATTTTGTGTTGACCATGAAGTGGATGTGCTTATGGAAAAAGACAACCGTCATATTTTTGCGGAGTGCAAGTTCCACAATCAGCAAGGTATAAAAACAGACGTGAAGGTAGCGCTTTATGTTCACGCGCGATTTATGGATTTGCAGAAGGCCCATGATGAAGCGCACAAAAGACACGAAGGAGAGGTAAAAAAGGTTCACGAGGGGTGGCTCATTACAAACACCAAGCTCACTAGTGATGCAATTGAATATGCGAATTGCGCTGGACTCACTGTGATTGGCTGGGACTATCCTGAAAAAGGGAATTTGCAGGATTTAATTTTGGAAACAGGAGTGCATCCGCTCACATTTCTTTCCACACTTACTCAGAGTGATAAAAATAGTTTGCTTGAACAGGGAATAGTGATGTGTCGCGATTTAAAAAACAGCCCTGCTCCATTGAAATCAATTGGCTTTACGGATGAACAGATTGGAAGAGTAGTAGAAGAAGTTGATCAAGTCTGTCAGGAATTTTAATAATTTGCTACAATACTTAGTATGGACATCACAACACTTTTAAGCAGTCAGGATTTGGAGATTATTCTCAAGTTGTTTACAGCGATGTTTCTTGGAATGTCGCTTGGCATTGAGCGAGCGCTTGCTGGCAAGACTGCCGGTATGCGCACATACGGTTTCGTGACAATGGGCTCGGCGCTTTTTGTAATTGTAGGAGTGCTTGCATCAGGCGGTTACGATTCCAACGCCACAGTGTTTACGGATTCATCCGCGCGCGTTACTGCCGCTATTATTCAGGGAATCGGTTTCATCGGCGCAGGCCTCATTATTTTCAAAGGTTCAAAAGTTAGCGGTGTTACAACCGCGGCAGGCATTTGGGTTGCCGCTGGTGTGGGCGTGGCAATAGGATACGGATATTATGTTTTGGCGGTCATTGCGACAATATTCGCGTTGTTTATTTTTACCGGTCTCTGGTACATAGAGAACAAGGTCAAGGCGCTCGCGCATTTCTCGCCAGAGGATTAAAGAAGTTGTCTAAAGGGAGCATTTTGGTATAAGATAGGCGAATACTTGTCCCGTTAGAAGTTTCTCTGAAATATTCACAGAATTATAGAAAAACGCATTGGGGCTCGGTAATATTTTAAGCATTATTATGGACAAAACTTCTACTGGGATGGACTCCCAAGAAATTCGCGACAGATTTTTAAAGTTTTTTGAGAAGCGCGGGCATACGATTATTCCCTCAGCGCCACTCGTGCCCGAGAATGATCCTTCGGTGCTTTTTAATACTGCTGGAATGCAACCGCTCGCGCCGTATCTAATGGGCACACCGCATCCAAGCGGGAAGCGACTCGTGAACAGCCAGAAGTGTGTTCGCACGCAAGACATTGAAGAAGTTGGTGACAAAACGCACGATACTTTTTTTGAAATGCTTGGCAACTGGTCGCTCGGAGATTATTTCAAAGAAGAAGCTATCCAGTGGAGTTTTGAATTTTTAACATCAAAAGACGAGGGGCTTGGTTTGGACCCGTCGCGTTTGTACGTAACTATTTTTGAAGGCAACGATGATGCTCCGCGTGATAATGAAGCGCTGGAGATTTGGCGAAACTATATGCCGGACAGTCATATTTATTTTATGCCTGCAAAATCCAACTGGTGGAGCCCAGGAGACAACGGCCCATGCGGTCCCGACACAGAAATGTTTTACGATGTCACCGAGGATGGCCTAGGAGAGATGACGAAGGAAGAATATCTAACGGCAGATGATAGGCAGGATATCGTGGAGGTTTGGAATGACGTGTTTATGGAGTACGAAAAAAGAGATGGCAAGGTGATTGGCAGACTCGCGCAAAAAAATGTGGACACAGGCTCAGGGCTAGAGCGTGTGGTGATGGCGATACAAGGAAAAGACAATGTGTTTGAGACAGATTTGTTTGCGCCAATAATGCAAAAGATTGCAGATTTGGCTGGCGGGGATATTCCTCTTGACGTTAAACACATTCGCGCGTCGCGTATCGTAGCCGACCATGTGCGTACTGCTGTGATGATTATTTCAGATGGCGTGCGACCGTCAAACACCGACCAGGGGTACATCTTGCGCAGACTTCTTCGTCGCGCTGTTCGTTATTCAGACATACTTGGCATAGGGCACAATATGCTCTCCGAGCTCGTTCCTGTTATAGCGGAAAAATATCGCGGAGTGTACGACAATGTTTTTGAACAGACAGACATTATCGTAAAAGAAATTTGGGAAGAGGAAGACAGGTTTAGAAAAACACTAGAACGTGGAACAAAAGAGATTACCCGCCTTTTTGAAAATAAAACAATTTCTGGGGACGACGCGTTTAAGTTGTTTTCAACATACGGTTTTCCAATAGAGATGACAGAGGAGCTTGCGGAGGAGCATCATGTTTCTGTGGACAGAGCGGGGTACGACGAGGAGTTCAAAAAACACCAAGAGCTTTCTCGCGCAGGAGCAGAAGGGAAGTTCAAAGGCGGACTAGCGGATGCGAGCGCAAAGACAACCGCGCTTCATACAGCGACCCACCTAATGCTCGCGGGCCTTCGCAAATATTTAGGAAACGATGTGCATCAAGCAGGTTCAAATATTACCGAGGAACGCACACGTTTTGATTTTACGTATCCGCAAAAAGTAGAACGAGATGTTTTGGATAATGTGGAAGCGTATGTTAACGAGGCGATTGCGAAAGGATGCGCGGTAAAAATTGAGCAGATGAAAAAGGAGGATGCGAAGGCGCGAGGCGTGGAAGGAAGTTTTTGGGAGAAGTATCCAGATGTGGTGAATGTGTATTCCGTTGTCGCAGGAGACGGCACTCAATATTCTGCCGAGCTTTGTGGTGGCCCTCATGTAGAAAAAACAGAAGGTATGGGGAAGTTTAAAATTGTGAAAGAGGAGGCGTCGTCAGCTGGCGTTCGCCGGATAAAGGCAACTTTGTCTTAAAATCACTTCGCCTACTTCGTTGCGGAATGTTTTTGTTCCTGCAAAGTACAGGTTGTACATTTTAGTCACAAAAACATCCCACGCCTCGTACTCAAAGCAATTTTAAAACAAGGTGGGGTTTCTTGAATAGTAGGCACATTTGTAGTACGATATCCCAATCAGCTAATACGCTGAAATGTTAGTAATTAATACTGATAAGTTCACAGATAAACCTATACGATCATATGACAACACAGGAACCAGATGTAACATTTCTAGAATATGTAGTAAAAGCGCTCGTAGAACATCCAAGCGATGTAAAAGTAACACGTGTGGTGGACGAGATGGGCGTGCTCATCACGCTTGATGTAAATCCCGGAGATATGGGAAAAATTATCGGACGTGATGGAAACACCGCAAAAGCAATCCGCACACTTCTCCGCGTAGTGGGAATGAAAAACAACGCGCGTGTGAATTTAAAGATTAGCGAGCCAGCAGGAGGCAAGGGCACCAGCGCTTCAAAGACAGTGGATGAGGTAATTGAAGGGTTAAAGGGGTAAGGGAAATAGAATATAGAATATCGAATTTTGAATATTGAATAATACAAGGATTCGCATTAAACAAAAGAGCGCCCAAATGGCGATCTTTTGTTTTTGGTGTATAGTATTAAGTATTGAACAAATGTAATGAGTTGAGCCCATTCTATATTCGATATTCTACATTCCATATTCCACCCAAAATGATTCGTTTCCATATCGTCACTATTTTCCCAGAAGCAGTGCGTCCATATATGGACGCGTCTATTCTTGGACGCGCTCAGGAAGGGAAGCACATTTCTGTCTCGTACTACGACCCACGTGAACTCTCTGGCAATAAATGGGGAAAGGTAGATGACCGCCCATACGCAGGTGGTCCTGGAATGGTAATGACCGCAGAACCGCTTCTCCGTACGTTGGAAAAGATTGCAAAGAGCATCGCGAAAAAGAAAGCGATTAAGACCAAAGTAATTTTGTTTGCGCCAGGAGGTAAGCAATTTACAAACGTGTACGCAAAAAATCTTGTTACCAAATATACAGACATTATTTTGATAGCAGGACGCTACGAAGGCATTGACGCGCGAGTGAAAAAGATTTTCAAAGCGGAGGAAGTTTCTGTTGGACCATTTGTGCTCACCGGTGGGGAAGTGCCTGCAATGGTTGTGGTAGATGCATGTGCAAGGCAGATTGAAGGCGTGCTTGGCAAGCATGAATCTCTTGAAGAAGAACGAACGGCATCTCCCGAGATGTACACCCGCCCCGAAGTTTTGGAATGGAAAGGCAAAAAATACCGTGTCCCCAAAGTCCTACTCGGCGGTGACCACAAGAAGATTGAGGAATGGAGGAAGGAGAAGCTGAAGTAATTACATAGGCGAGGCCTATGTATCATTGACAAAAATATACCATTATATATACTTTGGTATATGAATACGACAATACTATTAAAAACAGATAAGGAGCTTAAGAATAAAGCTTCGCGCGTTGCAAAGGAGCTTGGGGTTCCTTTGACTACTGTGATGAATGCGTACCTTCGTCAGTTTGTGCGTGACCGCAGGATAAGTCTTTCGATTGAGCCACAGCTTTCAGATAAAAAGCTCAAAGAACTCCTCGCTATTAGCGCCGAGATGGATGCAGACATAAAGAATCAGAAAGTGTTTACGAATGCAGATGACCTCCTCAAGCATTTGAAACTTTCAGTATGAAGATAATACCAGGTAAAAAGTTTGAGAAGAAAGTCGCAAAACTTCCTGTGATAATTCAAAAAGCTGTCGCAGTGAAACTCGTTATTTTTATTGAGGATCCATTTGCAATGATTCTCAATAACCACCAACTTCATGGTGAAAAGAAACATTACCGAAGCATTAATATAACAGGGGATTACCGCCTGCTTTATGAACAATATGATCCTGATACAGTGCGCCTTGTTGATATAGATACGCATAGTAATCTTTACTAAAACAAAGGTACCTGACATCATTTCTACCATTTCTAGAAAAGTTGTCCACAGGCTGATATGCAATGGATGAAGGGTGAAAATGTTGCTTATCTGGGGGAAGAGGAGTACCATATTGGTATGAAAAAATACATATTAGGTTTTATTGTAGGTGCAACCGTGCTTGCAGGGACAGGGGTAGTATTTGCTGATGAAAGAGGCGGGAATCCGATTAAGGTTCTCATGGAAACAACCCAAGCAATTCAAGATGAGATTAGTAATCTGTGGACAACTTTGGCAAATATTCAATTGACACCAGGACCACAAGGACCTCAGGGGATACCTGGAATTCAAGGAGAACAAGGTGTTCAGGGGAATGTAGGCACAACAGGGTCACAAGGTGCAGATGGAGCAGTGGGTCCTAAAGGCGATGTCGGGCCTCAAGGAACGATATCTACGCAGATTATTGTTGGAGTTCCATTTACTGTAAGACTTAGCTCAAATGGAAATGCTTTCGCCACCGCAACATGTCCAGCAGGAAAATCTGTATTGGGTGGTGGGGTAAAATATTTAGTAGCAAACGCTTCAGATAATTCTAATGCATTTTCTAATACCATCTACAATGGTGTTCAGCTTACACAATCTTTTCCGTCATCAATTGATACGTGGCAAACCAATGTAATCTTTTTCAACGCTTCAGGAGCAGGTGCTGATTTGATACTTACTGCGTACGCTATTTGTGCCGTCTAGAGATGCATGAAGCTCTTATTCAAAAAATAACTATTTTGTGGTACTTTCTACACAGATAAAAGTATGAATGGTTTTCAAAAGTATTCTTAGTTACGCCATAATGAGATCGAGGAGTGGAGAAAAGGGAAGATGAAGTAATTGCCAAAACACTCCTGACAACATTCCAATAAAGATTATTAGCAATTAATATATATAATATATGTTGAATCCAAGTGAAATAAGAAACGAAATGTTGGCTAGAATAATCTCGGCACCAAGTTTTGATAATGGATATTATGAGAAGCTAGGGATTCTAGATAAATTCACATCCGTTAGGGATAGTAACTTGTATGTTTTAGAAGATTTTCTCAAAAAACTTTTTATGGTTGAGGAGTTAATTGAGAAATATATACATGAGGGTAATGATTTAAACAGTGAAATTGAGTTTAAAGAATTAAGAACTAATGTTGATTTAATATTTAAGACGAAAAGCATCTTCTCATTTTTCGGTTAGCTTAAGATTAAAATGTAATTTGTAAATAACAGATTATGAAATTGACAAACAAAAAAATTCTAACACTCGTGGCGGCAGGGATGCTACTTGTTGCTTTGTCTGAAGGGCTACCTTATGGATACTTCACGCTCATGCGCTTTGTTGTCTGTGCTGTTGGTATTTACCTCGCATATAAAACATACGAGGAGAACAATGAATCTCTCTGGGTCTGGGCCTTTGGTTTTGTTGCGGTCCTATTCAATCCGATTTTCCCAATCTATTTGAAAAGAGCACAGTGGGAAGTAATTGATTTGGTTGTCGGAATATTTTTTATTGCTTCAATTTTTTTAGTAAAGATTAAGAATAAAGAAAATTAAGATATCCTTATATGCAGTGGAATAAAGGAGATATTTTATATGGGAGAAAAAAGTCAGATGCTATACACCCGATAGTTTTTTAGAAGGGCATGACGATAGTTATTTTATTGGGGCAATGATAACTACGTCTGAAAAATTTAGTGACAACATTCTAATGCTTAAAGAGCACTTCGAAGAATTTAGTGAGAGCGGAGAAAAATACGAGTTATATTTTAATAATACGCATTTGGTCGAAGTTAAATTATTAAAGAGATTAGAATGGCGACCTTTTAGAAAGATTGGTAGGTTGACTCAAGGTGGTGTGAGCTTTGTTGAGCAAAAGATAAAAGACAAAGACCCCAAGGTCTGGGAACACTACTGGCAGGGTTTTTAATGGTACTTATGATGAGTGCTTAGATATCACTTCGTTTAATAGCCAAGGAATGGCGTAATAGCAATCAGAATAAGACTTAAAGTCGTATTGACACAAGTTTTTAGTCTGGTATACTCTTTTTAACGGTAATTTGATTGCGTACTTGGCGCCGTACGATAGAAAGGAGGTACAATTTTAATAGGTATTAAGTGTCTTTTATACCCTTGTTTAATCAGAAAGGTGGATATTCCGTGCCTTTTTGATTTTTGCTGTTTACGGGCAATCAATAATAATGGGTTAAGAGGCACTTTCGTAATTAACGCGTTACATCACCATATGCGAGAACAGAAATATTTTGCGCGGTACAAGAAACCGCAAGTAGAACTCCCGAACCTCGTAGAAACACACCTCAAGTCATACAAATGGCTTTTGGAAGAAGGACTCAAAGAAGCATTTAAAGAATTTTCTCCGATTAAAGATTACTCGGAAAAAAAATTTGAACTTGAATTCGTTGGCATTGAACTCTCGGCGCCAAAGTATGACGAGTATTTTGCAAAAGAAAACAATCTCTCTTACGAAGCGCCTCTCAAAGCGCGCGTAAAGCTCATAAACAAAACGTTTAAGAGTGAAAAAGAACAGGAAATCTTTATGGCAGATTTTCCTATGATGACCTCGCACGGAACATTTATCGTGAACGGGGTTGAACGCGTGGTTGTGCCACAAATCTCACGCTCTTTTGGCGTGTCATTCACAGTGGATGAGCTCAAGGGCAAGCGTTACTTCGGCGCAAAGATTATCCCTGGCCGTGGCGCATGGGTGGAGGTGGAGTCCGATCCAGACGGAGCGGTGTACGTGCGTATTGATAAAAAGCGCAAGTTCCCTGTGACTGTGCTTCTTCGCGCTCTTGGTTTGGAAAACAATGACGCCATCCTCAAAACATTCGCAAAGAAAGACGAAGCGGTAAAGAAGGTGATAGAGGCAACTCTTGCAAAAGACCTTGCTCTTACTCCTGACGAATCATTTATTGAGATTCACAAGAAGCTTCGTGATGGCGACCTCGCAACAGCAGAAAACGCTCGCGGTTTCGTGAACTCTATTTTTGCTAAGGAGAAATACGACCTCTCAGAAGTGGGACGCTTCAAGTTTAACAAGCGTTTTGGAAAGGGGCTTGATAAAGATGATATTGCAAGACGCACTATTGACGCAAGTGATGTTGCGACAATCGTTTCGCATATCGTGAAGCTAAACGCAGACCCTCGCGCTCTTCCAGACGATATTGACCACCTCGGGAGCCGTCGTATTCGCTCTGTGGGTGAAATGCTCCAGCAGAAAATCCGCGTTGGTATGACACAGATGAAGCGAAACATTCAGGACAGAATGTCCACGATTGATACAGACGCTACAATGCCTGTGCAATTTATTTCTCCTCGCCCACTTCAGGCGCGACTAAAGGAATTCTTTGCGACAAACCAGCTCTCTCAGTTTATGAGTCAGTACAACGTGCTTTCTGAAATTGAGCTTCTCCGCACATTTTCAGCGCTTGGGCCCGGTGGCCTCACTCGCGAGCGCGCGGGTATTGAAGTTCGCGACGTGCACACCTCGCACTACGGACGCCTTTGTCCTATCCACACTCCAGAAGGTCCAAACATCGGTCTTATTCTCCGTCTCTCTTGCTATGCGCGCATCAATGACTTTGGAATGATTGAGACGCCTTATGTAAAGGTGAAGAACGGCAAGACCACAAAAGAAATCGTGTACATGGATGCGCTAGAAGAAGAGCAATACAACATTGCGCACGCAGGTCTCAATATGAATGGTGACCAAATCGTAGAAGAGAAGGTTGAGGTTCGTCGCGCTGGTCATCCAGAGCTTGTAGACCGCGCGGATGTGCACTACATGGACATCGCAGCAAACCAGGCGTACTCGGTAGCTACATCTATGATTCCATTTTTGGAACACGACAACGCAAACCGCGCGCTCATGGGTTCAAACATGCAGAAGCAGGCAATCCCAGTAGTTGTGCCAGAGGCTCCTCTAGTTGCAACAGGTATGGAGGGAATGGCCGCTCGCGACACAGGTCGTCTAGTTATTGCGGATGTGGACGGCACTATCACTCACTCAGATTCAAAGAAGATTGTTTTGAAGGGTGGAGATGGGAAGGAACATTCATACAAGCTTGTAACATTCTCACGAACAAACGGATTCACAGCATTCCATCAGCGTCCTATTGTAAACGTGGGCGACAAGGTGAAAAAGGGAGCTGTGCTTGCTGACACTTCGTCTTCAGACAATGGTCAGATTGCTATCGGGCAAAACGCGCTCGTTGCGTTTATGTCATGGGCAGGTTCCAACTACGAAGACGCTATCATTCTTTCGGAGCGTCTCGTAAAGGACAGCAAGTTTACTTCTATTCACATGGATGAGTTTGTTGTAAATGTGCGTGATACAAAGCTCGGGCCCGAGGTTACAACTCACGATATTCCAAACGTTGGTGAGCTAAAGCTCAAAGACTTGGACGAGGACGGTATCATTCGCATCGGCGCAGAAGTGCACCCTGGAGATATTTTGGTTGGAAAGATTACTCCAAAGGGTGAGACAGAACTCACTCCAGAGGAAAGACTCCTTCGCAGTATTTTCGGAGACAAGGCTCGCGATGTGAAAGACACTTCACTTCGCATGGATCACGGCAAGCGTGGACGCGTGATTGGCGTGAAAGTATTCTCGCGCGAAAATGGGGATGCTCTAGACAGCGGTATCATCAAGAAAATTCACATTGAAGTTGCGCAGGTGCGTAACATTTCTGTGGGCGACAAGCTCGCTGGACGCCACGGTAACAAGGGTGTTATTTCTGTAATCCTTCCTGAGGAGGATATGCCATACATGGCAGACGGTACACCTATTGATGTTGTGCTTACTCCGCTCGGCGTTCCTTCTCGTATGAACTTGGGACAAATTCTTGAGCTTCACTTGGGTCTCGCAGCTCACACTCTCAACTATCAGGCAATAGTGCCTCCGTTTATGGGAGCAACAGTTGAGGAAATTAAAGGCGAGCTCGTGAAGGCAGGCTACCGCGCGGATGGAAAGATGCCACTCTTTGACGGACGCACGGGAGAATCGTTTGATCAGGACATTGCGGTTGGCTATATGTACATCTTGAAGTTGAACCACATGGTGGAAGACAAGATTCACATGCGTTCAATTGGGCCGTACTCTCTCATCACGCAACAGCCACTTGGCGGAAAGGCGCAAGGTGGAGGTCAGCGTTTTGGAGAAATGGAAGTGTGGGCTCTGGAAGGTTACGGCGCATCGCACGTACTTCGCGAAATGCTCACTATTAAATCAGACGATATTTCAGGTCGTTCGGAAGCATTTGACGCTATTGTGAAAGGCAACGACATCACAAGCACAAATATTCCCGAGTCGTTCAATGTGCTTCTAAATTATCTACGCGGGCTCTCACTCGACATTTCGCTCAATAAGAAAAAATAATATGAAAACACTACGCGAATTACAGAATTTCGACGAAATAGTTCTCAAGCTTGCATCTCCTGAACGCATCAAGGAGTGGTCATACGGCGAGGTTACAAAGCCGGAGACTATCAACTACCGCACACAGAGAAGTGAGCGTGGAGGTCTCTTTGACGAGCGAATCTTCGGGCCTGAAAAGGACTACGAATGTTACTGCGGAAAGTACAAGCGCATTCGTTACAAGAATATTATTTGTGAGAAATGTGGAGTTGAGGTGACTCGTTCCATTGTTCGTCGTGAGCGAATGGGGCATATTGAGCTTGCTTCACCTGTAGCGCACATTTGGTTCCTTCGCTCCATCCCTTCACGCATGGGCCTTCTTCTCAATCTTCCTATTGTGGATCTTGAGAAAGTTATTTACTTTGCGGGATACATCATCACATCTGTAAACACCACAGAGCGAGACAACTTCTTGAAGGAGCTTGATCAGGAATATAAAAACAAATTAAAGACACTTACCGACGAAAAAGGAAAGGAAAAATTGAAGGAGCTTCTTCTCACTTCAAAAAAGGAAATTGAATCTCTCGTTGAAGGAAAGGTTCTTGATGAAATGACTTACCACAAGTTTGCTCTCAAGTACGGCACCGCGTTTGAAGCGGGCATCGGAGCAGAGGCGATTTACAACATCTTCAAAAAGATTGACCTCATGAAATTCCGCGAGAAGCTTCAGGGTGAGCTTGAAAAAGCAGGAAGTGTGGAGCGCGCGAAACTTCACAAGCGTTTGGGAATCGTGAAGTCTCTCATCAACTCAGGCGTTCGCCCAGAGTGGATGTTCATAAATGTTATTCCAATCATTCCACCAGCGCTTCGCCCGATGGTCGCTCTTGAGGGCGGTCGTCATGCTACGTCAGACTTGAACGACCTCTATCGTCGTGTGATTAACCGTAACAATCGTTTGAAGAAACTTATGGCTATCGGCGCGCCGGATGTTATTCTCCGCAACGAAAAGCGTATTCTTCAGGAAGCTGTAGATTCTCTGATAGACAACTCAATCCGTCGCGTGCAGTCGGTGGCAATGAATGCAGCGCAGAAGCGCACTTTGAAGTCACTCGCTGACACATTGAAAGGCAAGCAAGGACTCTTCCGCCAGAACCTCCTTGGAAAGCGTGTGGACTATTCTGGACGTTCGGTTATCGTTGTTGGTCCGCGTCTTCACCTAGACCAATGCGGTTTGCCAAAGCACATGGCTCTTGAACTTTTCCGTCCGTTTATCGTTTCAAAAATTATTGAGCGTGAACTCGCGTACAATATTCGCGGAGCAAACAAGCTCATAGACGACAGCGTCGCAGAAGTGTGGGCTATCCTTGAAGAAGTGATTAAGGGCAAGTACGTTCTATTGAACCGCGCGCCTACTCTTCACCGTCTTGGTATTCAGGCGTTCCACCCAGTCCTTATTGAAGGAAACGCTATCCAAGTTCATCCTCTCGTTTGTGCCGCATTCAACGCGGACTTCGACGGAGACCAAATGGCGGTACACGTGCCACTTTCGCACGCTGCGCAAAAAGAAGCTGGCGAGCTTATGGCCGCAAACAAGAACCTTCTCGGGCCTGGAAACGGCGACCCAATAGTAAAGCCAAAGTTGGATATTCCTCTAGGTTGTTACTCAATGACAAAGATTGTGGAAGGCGCAAAGGGTGAGGGAAAAATTTTCCCTACGCCAAACAGCGCTATTACAGCGTACGACTTTGACGCAGTGAGCTATCGCGCAAAGATCAAGGTGATGGGTACAGACTCTCAAAAGTATGCTGTTTATGGCGGACAAGTTTTTGAGACAACAGTAGGTCGCCTACTTTTCAACAGCGTGCTTCCCTCAGACTTCACATATGTGAACAAGGAAATCACTCAGAAAGAACTTGAGGCTATTATTGACGAGATCATCAATACGTACGGCATTGATGCTACTCCAGCAATCTTGGACAAAATCAAGGATTTCGGTTTCAAGTATGTTACAAAAGCGGGCATGACTTGGGGTATTGATGAAATCAAGATTCCAGCCGAAAAGAAAGGAATCATTGCAAAAGCGCGTATTGAAGCAGATGAAATTCGCTCAGAGTTTAATGACGGACTTCTTTCTGAGGACGAGCGTTACCGTCGCACCATTGAGTGTTGGCAGGGAGCTCGCGGAGAGATTGAAAAGTTTATGCCAGGAACTCTGGATAAAAACGGCTCTGTGGAAGACATGTTGAAGTCTGGCGCCCGCGGTTCTATCGCGCAGATTCTCCAAATGGGAGGTATGATGGGTCTCATCATCAACACTGCAGGTCGCACGATTGACTTCCCGATTATTCCATCAAGCAAGGAAGGTTTGTCGCCTGTGGAATACTTCATTACTACTCACGGTTCACGAAAAGGACTCGCCGACACCGCGCTTCAAACCGCAAAGGCAGGTTACCTCACTCGTCGTATCGTAGATGTTGCGCAGGACGCTATCATCACCGAGGAGGACTGTGGAGACAAGGAAGGTAAACTCATTCGCAAGGAAAACCTTGTAGGATTTGATATTCTTCTTTCACGAAACCTGAAGGGTCGCGTGCTTGTGAAGGATCTCGTAGATGCTTCTGGCGCTGTTCTATTTAAAAAGGGACACCTTATGTCAAAGGCGGATGCAAAAGACGCAGAGGCAAAAGGCATTACAGAAGCGGGAGTTCGTTCACCTCTTTCATGCAAGACTTCTCACGGCATCTGTCGCAAGTGTTACGGCTTGGATATCGGTAGAAATGAACTTGTGGAGATTGGCGAGGCGGTAGGTATTATCGCGGCGCAAGCTATCGGCGAACCGGGAACACAGCTCACAATGCGTACTTTCCACTCCGGAGGTATTGCGTCTGCTGGTGGAGACATCACTATGGGTCTTCCACGCGTTGAAGAAATCTTTGAGAAACGCGAGCCAAAAAGTCTTGCAATTATTTCTCACACAAATGGCGTGATCACAGAGGTGCTTCGCGATGAGAAGGAGCTTGTTATCAAGGTGCTTCCTTCGGAAGGTGAAGGCAAGAAGAAGGGTGAGGTAATAGAGTACGAAACATCATCAAAGCGTACACCATTTGTGAAAGTTGGAGACGCTGTTTCAAAGGGTCAGCATCTTTCAGACGGTTCAGCAGATATTGCGGAAGTGTTCCAGTACGCTGGAAAGGATGCGGCAGAAAACTACATCATTACAGAGGTGCTCAAGATTTACGAACTCCAGGGCGCGTCAATTTCACGCAAGCACATTGAGGTGATTATTCGCCAAATGTTCTCACGAAGAAAGATAAAGGACTCTGGTGACACTATCTTCAACCTTGGCGATGTTGTGGAGCAAGGAGAGCTCGCTCACGAAAACGAGCGTATGGAAAAAATTGGTGGAGAGAAAGCAAAGGGAGAGATTGTGGTACTCGGTATCTCGGTCGTTGCCCTCACTACAAAGAGCTGGTTGTCAGCCGCGTCGTTTGAAAACACAACTCGTGTTCTCATTGACACTGCTATCCAGGGTGGAGTGGACACACTTCGCGGTCTAAAGGAAAATGTGATCATCGGTCACCTCATTCCTGCAGGAACAGGATTCGGTATGAATGGCGGTGTGAAGGAGCTTCCGGGAGAGGTCGCAGAGGAATTATCCGCGTAGCGGATAATTCCTACGTTTGACAATTGACACCGCTACGCGGACGGTTGACGGAGTCCGCATGCAGTATGTGTCAATTGTCAAATGTTAATTGTCAAATGTAACCCATGACTTCAGTCATTGAAGATATAAAATCACGATTGAACATCGTAGATGTTGCCCAAGGATACCTAAAGCTTGAAAAGGCTGGCGGGAATTTTAAGGCGTGTTGCCCGTTTCATCACGAGCGCACACCCTCGTTTTTCATCTCGCCTTCGCGCCAAACATATCATTGTTTCGGATGCAACAAGGGCGGTGATGTAATATCTTTTGTAGAGGAAATAGAAGGTCTTGATTTTCAAGGAGCGTTGAAACTTCTTGCAGACAGGGCCGGAGTGACACTCACTCGTGAAAGAGCAGGCGCAAAGGACGAGCGAGACGCGATATTTTCCGCGCTTGAACTTACGACAAAGTTTTACGAGGCTGTATTACCAAAGTTTCCGGAGGCGGTGTCGTATCTCACGGGTCGCGGGCTAACAGAAGAAACTGTAAAAAGTTTTCGTGTCGGTTTTGCTCCGGACGAATGGCGTTCGCTAGGGGACTTCCTCGCAAAAAAGGGAGTTTCGGAAAATGTGATGGAAAAGGCTGGACTCATTGTGCGTTCGCCAAAAGGTTTCTACGACAGATTTCGCGGGCGCGTGATGTTTCCTATCACGGACAGTTCGGGGCGCGTCATCGCGTTTTCAGGACGAATTCTAAAAGAAGAGGCAGGGAAGACTCTCGGAGCATCTGCCTCCGCAAAGTATGTAAACAGTCCTGAGACAGAGGTCTTTCACAAGTCGCGCGCGCTGTTTGGGTTTTCGCAAGCGCGGGACGCTATTCGTAGCGAGGACAGTTGTGTTCTTGTGGAGGGGCAAATGGATCTCATACTTTCACACCAAGCTGGAGTAAAAAACGCAGTTGCTTCATCTGGAACTGCTCTCACATCCGAGCATCTAGAGATGATCAAACGCTTCACAAAAAATATTGTGCTCGCGTTTGATGCGGACGACGCTGGGATTTCTGCGGCGCATCGCGCTGTAGAGCTCGCGCTTTCGCAAGATATGTCAGTACGCATCGCGCGCCTGCCAAAGGGTATGGACCCTGCTGACGTTGCGCGCAAAGATCCTTCACAGTGGGTGGATGCGGTAAAAAATGCAAAGCAGGTGATTGATTTGTATTTGGAACTTTTGCCATCGCTTCACAAAGAGAATTCGGAGCTCCGCGCAAAAGTTACAGAGGTCATTGTGCCGTTTGTTGCGCTATTAAAAAGCCCAATCGATCAGGGTCACTATGTTGGAGAGATTGCGAAACTTCTCGGAATAAAAGAAGAGCCCGTGTGGGATGAAGTGAAAAAGAGAGGAACTATGGCAAACGTTGCTCGCGAGGCTGAAAAACTAGAATACAAAAATCCCCCGCTTTCCAGACTATTACGCATTGCTCGTACTATAGAAGGCGTGTTACGATGGCAAGAAGGATTGAAAGAAAACGCCATCAATAATATTGGAGATTATCGCGCGCGATTTGCGAAACTCCTAGATGGCTCACCGCCTATTGATGTGGTTTTGGGAGACGCCATTATTTTTGAGGCAGAGGCGCGACTTCATGGAAGCGAACGGATAGAGGAGGAATTGAATGATCTTTTAAGAACTATGAATGAAGAAATACTTCAGGAAAAGTTTACGACAAAGATGGCAGAGTTGAAGCAGGCAGAAAATAAAGGAGATGTCCCGCTTGCGGAAAAACTTCTCACCGAATGTCAGTCAATTTCAAAAGAGTTACATACGCTAACAAAAAACACTTTATAATCATGCCGAAAAAAACTACAAATAAAAGTTCACGTCCAAGACGAGAATCTGCTGATTCTAGAATCCACACGAAACCAGTAGTAAAGAAAACTGCAAAAAAACCAGTAAAAAAAGCTGTCGTTAAGAAGGTGGCAAAAAAAGTAGCCTATAAAAAAGCCGTTCCCAAAAAGGCACCAGCAAAGGCAAAAAAGCCAGTTGCAAAGAAAAAATCAACTGAAGGTTGGGAGCAAAAAGCGCAAATTCTTATTCTCAAGGGTCGCGGTCGCGGGTTCATAACATACAACGAAATTCTTAAGGAATTTCCTATGGTGGAGCAGGATGTGATTTTTCTAGATACACTGTATGAAAAACTCGGTGATGCTGGCGTGGACATACTTGAAAGTGGCGGTCTTTTAAACCTTGAGCCAGAGGAAGTTTTAACTCATAAAAAATACACATACAAAAGCGGTGACTCCTCGTATGACTCTATTCAAATGTATTTGAAAGAGATTGGTCAGTACCCGCTTCTTACAGCTGGGGAGGAGCGTGATCTTGCTCAGCGTATTCAGATGGGGGACGAGGAAGGCAAAAACCTTCTCGCTCGCGCGAACCTTCGTCTCGTGGTTTCCATCGCTAAAAAATATGTTGGCAGAAGCGCTGACCTCACTCTCCTAGACCTTATTCAGGAGGGTAATATCGGCCTATTTAAAGCAGTGGAAAAGTTTGATTGGGAGAAGGGTTACAAGTTTTCAACATACGCAACGTGGTGGATTCGACAGGCTATCACACGCGCCCTCGCGGACCAGTCGCGTACTATCCGCATCCCAGTGCACATGGTGGAAACTATTTCAAAGTACAAGCAAGTGGTGCGTCGCTTGTCACAGGATCTTGGTCGTGAACCGCTTCCAGGAGAGGTTGCCACAGAGATGGGTCTTGATGTGGAGAAGATTTACAACATTAAGAAAATTGACCAAGACACCGTCTCTCTTGAAAAGCCGATTGGAGATGATGATGACAAATCAACGCTGGGTGAATTTATTGCCGATGACAAAATTCTTTCTCCTGCGCAGGATTCAGCTCAGAGAATTCTATCTGACCAAGTGAAAGAAATTTTGAACGACCTTTCTGAAAAGGAGCGAAAGATTCTGGAGCTTAGGCACGGACTTGTGGATGGCGTAGTCCACACTCTTGAAGAAGTGGGCCGAGAGTTCCAGGTGACTCGTGAACGTATCAGACAGATTGAAGCAAAAGCGATTGAGAAGATTCGCGCGCACGACAAGGTGGATAAGTTGCGGAATTACTGAGTAAAATAATGACCGAAGGGAATATATTTTACTACAGCCCAATGGAATTTTTGCGAAGCAAAAAGCAAAATCTCTGATTTTGGTATTCCATCGGGGCAAGGATACCAGGAATATACGAGGAAGGGAAAAAGGGCGACACGCTTTGCGTGTCGCCCTTTTTTGTTTAGGGTCAATTGTCCTCCCTGTTACTTCAGCAACTCTTCAATCTGCGCCTTTACAACCTCGTATGGCTGAGCGCCGTTGATACCACTCACCGCTTTTTTGTTTACTAGGATTATTGAATATGGTGTACCGCTTACGCCCGCTTTAGCGCCACTAGCAATATGCGCGTCTACAGTAGTTTTCATTTCATCGCTCTCAAGACATTTGTTGAATTCTGTCACATCCAGTCCGATTGCCTTCGCGATTTTTGGGAGTTCTGTTTGGTCAAGTCGGTTGTTGGACGGAGTTATTTCAAAAACTTTATTTATGTATTCCCAAAACTTTGTATTGCCACCTAGCTTGTTTGCGCATTCGGTAGCTTCGGCTTCATTGTGAGCCTTCACCGGGTGGAGTGACTCTATCGGAAATTGTCTGTATACCCACGCCACGTTACCGTCCTTGCCGTATTCACTCATGATGCGGTTCATAGTTGCGTGGAACGTTTTACAGTAAGGGCATTCGGTATCTGAATATTCCACAACAACCAACTTTGCGTTTGGGTTGCCAATGATATGGTCGGCTGATGTTACTGGGTCTACTGTTCCTCTTTGCTCTGCGGCCACGGCCGGTTGCTTGCCGTCACCGAAATAAATTGCTCCTGCGATAGCAAGACCCGCAATAACGATTGCGAATGGGATTGCGTAATTTTGAGACGCGGGAACCTGTGCTGTGGTGTTTGTTTCTTCCATATTTTTAAATTAATATTGTTAAGTTGTAACAGTATACCATATGCGCGTTTTTTGTCTGTCAATGTGGTTTTATGCTAAACTATTGGAATGAACATTACTAGTGCGGAATTCGTAAAAGGCATCATTGGCACGGACCCGATTTTGAAGGAAAAACTCCATAATGTTGCTTTTGTGGGGCGTTCAAATGTTGGGAAATCCAGTGTTATCAACTCGCTCGTTATGAGGAAGGACCTCGTGAAGTCTAGTTCTATGCCTGGGAAAACGAGGGAAATTAACTTCTTTTTCATAAACAAAAAGTTCTACTTTGTGGATCTTCCTGGATACGGCTTTGCTCGCATGGGCGCAAAAGGCGCAGAGAAAATTCGCAAACTTATTTTATGGTATTTGGGAAGCGGAGAAGCTCATGTGAATTTTGTTGTGCTCATTGTGGATTCTGTCGTAAAGCCAATGGCGTACGATAGGGAAATGGCGGACATACTTCGCGCGGAAAACATTCCGTTTGTTGTGGTCGCGAACAAAATGGACCGCCTGAACCAAACAGAGCGTTCACATAATATGAAGGCTATAGAGTCGCAACTGGGAGCTAGCGCTCTGCCATACTCAGCGCGTACGCATAGTGGCAGAGAGGAATTATTAAAGGAAATCGCTCGCGCAATTAAATAATAAAATAAATTAATGATAAATCGTAAGTTATTTCTTGTCGCAATAATTTTTACAGCTATCTTCATTGCTGTTTTTTTCCTTTCATCACGCGTCCCGCAAAGAGATACGCAGAATGAACGAATTCACATTGTTACAAGTTTTTATCCACTTTCGCATATAGCAAAGAGTATTGGAGGCAACATTGTGGATGTGCGAAATCTAGTGCCAGCAGGTGTGGAACCGCATGACTTTGAGCCGTCTTCTCGCGACCTTGTGGAAATAGGAAATGCCGATGCGCTTTTTTACAACGGCGCATCTCTTGAATCATGGATAAAGAAATGGAATGTTGGAATTTCCGTAAAGCCAAAGTATGTCGTTAATATGGAGGAGTCTCTAAAGAAGCAAGGCGCAATCCTTTTTGTAAAGGATGGAATAACAGACCCGCATTTTTGGTTGGACCCTGTGATAATGAAGAACGAAGTCATTGTTATTCGCGATTTGTTAATTCAGATTGATTCAGCACATAAAGATTTATTTACCGAGAATGCAAGGCGTTACACTACCGCGCTTGACTTGCTTGACGAACATTTTCGCGCGGGGCTGTCATCGTGCGATTTCAATGACATAATAGTTTTGCACGAGGCGTTTAATTATCTTGCCAGTCAATACAACATTAAAGTCACTTCTATAGAGGGTATTTCTCCAGATGAGGAGCCGTCGCCAAAGGAGCTCGCCCGCATAATCAACCTCGTTCGCGAAAAAGGAGTTAGACATATTTTCTTTGAAACGGTTGCGAGCCCAAAGTTTTCAGAGTTGATTGCCCGCGAGGTTGGCGGAGCGACGCTTGTTTTAAATCCTATTGAAAGTCTGACCCCAGATGAGGTACAATCAGGAGAAGATTACTTTTCCATTATGGAAATGAACCTGAACAATCTGCAAATAGCAATGCAATGCCACTGATTAATCACTAGATTATGAACATACCATTAGAAGAACCATACATTGAGCTCAACAACGTGAGCTTTTCATATGACCATACTCCGGTTATAGAGAACCTCACTTTTACTGTGCGCAAAGGCGAGTACTTGGGCATCATTGGGCCAAACGGCGGTGGTAAAACGACGTTAATAAAAGTAATCCTTGGACTCCTTCATCCCACAGAGGGCGCAGTGATGCTTTTTGGAAAGGACCGTCACGATTTTAAGGAAAAGTATCGCATTGGCTATGTTCCGCAACGCATAACACAAACAGACAAAAATTTTCCAGCCACTGTGTTTGAAGTGGTGCGAACAGGTCGCATTGCGCGCCTTGGTTTTTTTGAGAGATTTAAAAAGGAGGATATTTTAGCAGTAGAGAAAGCGATGGAGATTTCCGGCATTGCAAAGTATCGCGACACTCTTGTGGGTAACCTTTCTGGCGGTGAGCGCCAGCGCGTGTTCATAGCGCGCGCCCTTGCGAGCGAGCCAGATGTTTTAATTTTGGACGAACCAACAGTCGGCGTGGATATTGGAGCGCAAAAAACATTTTATGAATTTTTGGCATCACTCAATAGTGAGCAAAAACTTACTATTATATTCATCTCGCATGATGTAGACGCTGTCTCCCAAGAGACAAAGACCGTGCTTTGTCTAAACCACAACCTCGTATGCCACGGGCTTCCGCAAGACCTTTTGAACGAGCACATTTTGGAGCGTTTGTACGGCAAACATTCAAAGCGTGTGCCACATAATCCGTAAAACAATATGCTAGAAATTTTTCAATACGATTTTATGATACGCGCCTTTGAGGCAGGAATAGCAATAGGTGTAGTTGCGCCTCTCATTGGTATGTTCCTCGTGGTGAGAAGGTACTCGCTTATGGCGGACACTCTCGCGCATGTGTCCTTTGCTGGAGTGGCTATCGGGCTTCTTCTTAAAATCAACCCCATTTTCACAGCTATCGGACTTTCAGTGATAGCCGGGTTTGGCATTGAGGCTCTGCGCTCCTCTCGCCGTGTTTTTGGCGAGTCGGTGCTTGCGCTATTTCTTTCAGGGTCGCTCGCTATCGCGGTCATCATTCTTTCTCTTTCAAAAGGGTTCAACGCGAATTTGTTTAGCTATTTGTTTGGAAGCATTTCAACTGTTACAACAACAGACCTCGTTGTAATTGTTACTCTTGCGGTTGTTGTATTTTTGGATGTTATATTTCTCTACAAAGAATTGTTCTTCACATCTTTTGACCCCGAGCTTGCCGAGGCGAGCGGGCTCCCTGTAAAAATGATCAATCTCACAATGGTCACACTAGCAGCAGTGGCAGTGGCGATTTCTATAACCATTGTCGGCGTGCTTCTTGTCGGCGCCTTGATGGTCATCCCTGTTATTTCCGCAATGCAGTACGGACACGGATTTCGTCATACGCTTATTTTGTCAGTAATATTTTCGCTGGTTTCTGTGGTTTTGGGGTTGTTTGCATCGTACTATTATGACCTCGCGTCAGGAGGCGCAATAGTTGTCGTGGCACTAATCATCTTCCTACTAAGTCTCGCGCTTGTGAAGAAAAACTAGTTGGCAACAAAGTTGCCAAACAATTGACATGTGACATTTAACGAAGAACGCCACTTGCCTTCGGCAAGTGGCGTTCTTCGTATTTTGCATCCCGTCAAATGTCCGCGTAGCGGTGTCAGATGTCAAATGTTCCCACTAGTACACCTTATCAATATGCTCCTTTATATACGCGAGGTCGTGACCATAGACTTTTTTGCCGGGGTTAAAAATGTTTTTAGGATCAAAAATGTTTTTTGTCTCCTCAAATAGATGATAGATTTTTTCGCCATACATCTGCCTTAGGTACGCGGTGCGAACGAGCCCGTCGTTGTGTTCCGCTGACATTGAGCCACCAAATTCAAACACTAGGTCAAAGACTTTTTGCGAAAGTTCCATTACAATATCGCGGTCGCGCGCGTTATGCAGGTTCATGAGTGGGAATATATGGAAGTTGCCATCCCCGATGTGTCCCTGAATTGTATAAGTAAGTTTATACTCAGCCATCACCTTATCAAGTCTCGGCATAAATTCAGGTAGTTTTGCGGGGTTAACGATAATATCATCAATAAATGGAGAAGTTTTATTTTTGCCACTATGTTTACGCAAAATATTAAAACTCTCGTGCCTCATTGTCCAAAAACGCTCAGCCTCTTTCGGAGTCTGCATTATCTCTACTTGTAGATTAAATTGTTTCAAGTCCTCAAATGCAGCCTGCGCTTTTTGAGATGCTTCCTCCTCCGTGCTACCAGTAAACTCTGCAAGAAGCACAAGCTTTGGGAAGCCACCTTTTAAAACCATAATCACTTCTGGGATAAACGAAAGCCCTAGTTTGATAAGACCTGTTTTCATAACCCTTACGAAATCTGGGAAGAAGCGAAGAATGAATTGAATGACTCGGTCATCGTAGGTCTCAAAGGTTTCCGGCTTATGGGAGAGAACTTTTCCGATAAGTGTGGAGAGAATTTTGAGGTCGCGCAAAAAAATAACAATCAACTTGCGATGCTCTTTTGGTTTTATGAGCGCGAATTCAATTTCCGTAAAAAGGCCGAGCGTACCCTCCGAACCGGTAAAGAGTAAATATTCCATAGCGCGTAGCCCGTGGAGTTTTTTGTAACTTTTGGTTTTGCGCGTTTTATGATGTCGTAGTCTTTTTCAAGGAGCTCGTGCATACGGCGGTAAATTTCTCCTTCAAAACCTTTTATTTTTTTCTTTTTTTCAAGTTCATCTGCAGTGAGCGCGCCGAACTCATATTCGTTGCCGTCAGAAAGAACGACTTTGAGTCGCTTTACCCAGTTTTCCGTGCTTCCGTATGTGAGAGTCATTTCGCCGGACGCGTTTGTGCCGACCATACCACCCACTGCGCAAAGATTTCGCGAAGCAGGGAAGGATGGCATAATAACGCCCTGCTTTCGCGTTTCCGTATCCATATCGCGATAAAAAACTCCCGGCTCCACAACTGCGCGCTCTGTGCTAACGCTCCTGATATGATTTAGGTTTGCCACATCTACAATAATAGAGTCGTTGAGCGCGCCTCCTGCCATACCTGTGCCAGCTGCCCTAGCTGTGAGTGAAAGATTTGGGTTGGCGTCCTTCTTTTCAGAAATAAAAGCTACAAGTTTTTTAACATCCTCTGCGGATTTTGGTTTTACCGCAAGCGCTGGGCGGAGCTCAAACAAACTGGTGTCGTTCTCGTAAGGAACAAGACTTTTTTCATCAGTTAAAATTTCTCCTTCAAACCCCGCATTGCGAATATTGCTCGCAGTTTTAATATTTGTTTCCATAACATACATTGTACCCTATAACATTTTGCCCTCAAAATGTTCGGGCGACCGTTTTGTTTACAAAACGGTTTAGCCATTGAATCTTAAACTTTTAAAAAACAGAACCCTTTTCCCCCTGCATAATAAGAATGCGGTCGCACTCTTATTATGCAGGGGAAAAGGGTTCGCTGTGCACAGTCATATCGGGGGGTTACAAAAAGAAAAGCTCCTGAATCAGCAGATTCACGTCTCGGACGTAAAATTTGCTGTCAGGAGCTTTGTTATGTTGCGGCTTTTAGGTCGCGAGGGATACGGCGTTTATTTCTTTGCCAGTTATCTTTGGAAAGATGTTCCACGATGCCGGCGCTTCTCTTTTGGAAGCTTGAGCAAATGTGTCATCAATAGGGAATCCACATTTGTGAAATCCAATGATGATGGCCTTGAGCCCTGCTTCATCGCACGGCTGTTTAAAAACGACTTCGCGTTTTTCAAGTACTTTTTCCATTTGCAACGGCTGATATTTTTTCAACCAACGGAAGGAATTGTCATCCAAAGACGCCTGTTTTTTGCAGGCATGCGCGCATGCGACAAGGACATCCGGGTCACACTTTTCCATACGGTTCAGGATTTCAAGCGCCCGCAGGTATTCCTTTGGGTTTTTTGATTCCATCGTCGCAAAGATGTGATACACACCTTCATGGCTTGCCAGACTGCTGAAATACTCTACCCCGATACCGCGTTCGGTGTTGCCACCGCGCAATCGCGTGCCGATAAACGGGGTAGCGATGACCCTTTTTGCCGGTTGCCCGGAGTCGTTGCTTACGAAACGACATCCAGTGAGGCCTGTAAATATATCGTTATGTTTTGTAACCAATTTTTTCTCCCTAAAAAGAACTTACGCCTTTCCTGACTAGGAATGGCTGAAACAAGAAAACGCCAAATGGCGCTTTCATCCACTTCCCACAAACCCTAGGGTTTAATGAGGAAGTAACAATTATAGCATACTTATATAAAAAATGCAAGTTAGACAGACAGGGCTTATTTTGTGCCAATGGTGATAATAGCGTCAAACAAGGCGGTTTCGGGGGAGGTAGTAGACACTGCGTCTGGGTAGGTTTTTCTGACCATATCCAGTAATGTTGCGCCGATAGCTGATTTGCTTTCTTTAACAGCGACAGTGGTGGTTGCGTACAAAGTTTTTTCGTTGCCAGTTTTTGCTTTTGCAAATCCAGCGAGCTCAAGCGATGTTGCAAGCGTGCCAGCGACCCCACTTTTTGGTGTGCTGTTTAGAATGTTGAGAGTGAACGCCTTTTTGTCCAAAACCTGCGTTGTGGTTGTCGCTGGCGGAGTAGACGGAATAGATTGTGCCACGGGGATAGCTGTTGCTTCCTTTTTTATTTCTGCGCTGATGCCGAGCTTCCTTGCAACGAGAGTATAGTTTTCCATATTGAGCGAGCTTGACCCTTCGCCTGTGTCGCCAGAAAATGCGGTGTCTATGCTCTTTGCAATAAATCCAGTAGAAAGTATAAAAATAACGCCAACAATAATCGCAAATAAAAATAAAATTCCAGGATAAATTAGATCCTTTGGCTTTACACCAGAAACTGAATCGCGAATTTTTTTAATAAATGGGGACATATTTTTATTCTATCGTTTGCACAGCAACGGTGGCGCTGTACGATATGTTTGAAGTGCTTCGCCAGTCCGCGCTTCCTGAGGAGATATTTAGAGAATTGATTTTTGTGAAGTAGGGAAGCTTCTCAAAATCCTTGAGGTAATTTATAAATATTGAAACATTCGCCGAGGAAATTGTATTTTGGTAGGAGATGGTCGCAAGAGGAAATGTTGTGCCGAGCGATGCGGGTGTCGGTGAAGAGAAATTGAGGGACTGAGTGATGCCATTTTTGAGAGCAAGGCTTTTTAGAATGGCAACGAACTCAAGAATGTTGTTGGAGGGGATAAATGCTTGCTTGAGGATTTTGTCATTCGGGCCAATGATATCCGTTTCGTGTTTGAGATTAGAAAGTGTTTTCCAAAATGCGTGAAAAGATTTTTTGTGGTGAACATAATATTAATGAGCTTGGCTACTGCTAAAGTATATCGCACTCGGGTCTTTCAAGCGAAACGATATGCTGAAAGGCACGCTCTCCTCTTTATCAAGATTGGTCAAAGGAAGTTCAACTTCGGAAAGCATTGCCGACTCTTGCAATGTTTTTTTGTAATTATTTAAGGTCTCGCGGTTCCTTGCGTTGCCAACGAGAGAGAATCTGTCAGTGAAATTGGGCGCGGAAAATGTTGAAATTGTGATACCGTCTGGTGTTCGCAAAACAAGCTCTGTGAGCACAACGCTCCATATTGGCACCTGAGCCAGAAACATTGAGCCAGTTTCTGTAATGGCGTTTATCTCGCCGATTAACTTTTCTTTTTCCACAAGCTCCGGCGGAATAACAGATGATGAAAGAGTGGTCACTTGCTGTGCGCCTTTTTGCAACAAAGAGAGCATGGAAACATACGTTACAAGGTACGCCGACACAAAAAAGATGGAAATACTGATGACGAGGTTTCTCATTAGCACAATAAATGTAGTCGCGCGCTGATACGAGTATGCTTCTTCTGTGCCAACGGGAAGAAGGGAAACCAAGTTGTCCTTGCCCTCGGGGATTCTACCGCGTATAGCCGCACCAAGAGCGACAAGCCATTTTGATTTGGGCTCGCTCACTTCCTCGCGATTTGAGTATTCGTCACGCACGTTCGCTTTTACGAGTTCCTGTTCTTTTACTGCACCCTTTGTCTCGGACGCGATAGCTTCCTTAACTTTGTTAACTTCATTATGAAGTTCTGCCTCCTGAACAAAATGCGCAGGGAACGTGCGTGAAAAACGCAAGATGCCGTCCCTTAGGGCAAAAATAGTCGCGCCATCTGGAGTCTTTTTTGAAAATATTGTTGTTTCTCCCGGAGCAAGTTTTACCGCGCGCGCGATTCCCGCGAGGTGACTTTCAAGCGCGAGGGTTTTGATGCCGGCTTTTTCAAGAGCTTGCACATATCCATCCGCGACATCGCGCGGAATTGTTGAAAGGAGGATTTCATTGGTCGTCGCTGTGCCGGGTGTGCGCTCCCAGTCCAGATACGCGTCCTCGGTTTTGATTGGGAGTTGAAATGTGATAGCGAGACGCATCGCCTCGGTGAGGCGCTCCTCGGTGACTGATTTTGGAAATGAAAAGATTCGGGAATAGATTTTGTCATCAGGAATAGCAACAATAGCGTAGTCGGTGCCGAGCTTTGCTTTTCCCCATATTTCTTTCAGAGTGCTGGCAAGGAGGTCAATGTCAACTACCACACCATCGGCGATAATGTTTGGAGCGATGGTTTCTTCTATAAGAATGAGCTCGTCGTCGGGTTCATGAGCTTCCGCTGGCGTCGCGGTTTCGGTTTGCGGT